>ENA-OPMN01000546-OPMN01000546.1-human-gut-metagenome-genome-assembly--contig:-NODE-546-length-14073-cov-3.456913_pt1 | contig 14073 bp, 7 predicted proteins | sample MGYA00241524_ERZ501745 | MGnify/ENA primary metagenome ERZ501745 (study PRJEB25962, sample SAMEA2042567) | human gut metagenome | biome: human gut; feature: human-associated habitat; material: faeces...
GTTTAGTGATTATTTATTAGTGTTTCGTCTGGATCAAGGCTAGCGACATCGTAGGCATCGAGTCGGCAGGTGTCACCGAGAACTGCGAGTCCGCCGAGTACTTCGACCTGCAGGGCCGTCGTCTCAGCCAGCCCGTCAAGGGTGGCGTGACCATCGTCCGCCAGGGTGGAAAGGTGAGCAAGCGCATTATTCGCTAATACGATCCTTATATATAAAAGGAACGCGCGTAGAAAGACCAACATGACTTCATAAGCAGATGTTATATAGATAAGTTTGGGACCTGACGCGGGACGGAAGGACAGTGGTCCGCCCGTCCCGCCCATCTCCTTTCTTGTCTTTCCGCAGTCGTTCCACAACTCAGTCAAGAATCAACAATATCTATCGATATGAAAAAGAAATTTATCCCCATAGCCCTTGCCGCACTGCTCGTTCCATCGGCCGTGCTGGCACAGGACACCAAGGGCGTAGTTCGCACTCCGGCAGAGGCGCGCCTCGTCTATCCGCTGCTCTCACAGCAGATGCGTCTGAAGGTTCGCACGCCGCAGCTGCCCAGCGCCTCGCGTTTCATCGCCAAGGCTCCCGAGGTCACCGATCCACTGAAGGCAGGTAAGGCTGCCCAGTTCTGGTGCAACCTGATCTACAAGGCAGGCTGGAATGAGACCACCTACGGCCCCTATGGCTACTATACGATGACGGCACAGAAGCCTGTCGCTTTCAGCGTCCTTGCCTCTACGGGCGAGACCATCAATGTCGCCACCAACGGTGTGCAGGCCAAGAACGGCCACCTCTACGGCGCATACCTCAATATGCAGTATATTGATGAGGGTTATGTGTTCCTCTATCTGAGCAACACCGACCTCTCTACGGGCGAGACCAGCAGCTTCGATGCTGGCATGGACTACCTCTACCTCGCCGCCACGGAGACAGCCCAGGCTGCCGACGGCACGGTCTATGGTGTGTTCTACTCTGCCGACGGCAACTCCCTGGAGTGGGGTACGGTCGATTACGAGACCTGCCAGCGCACCACGATTGGTCCGGCCTCCCAGGCTTTCGTCGCCATTGGTATCACCAAGGCAGGCCAGCTCTATGCTATCGGTATGGACGGCAAGCTCTACAAGGTCAACAAATCTACTGGCGAAGAGACGCTCGTGGGTGCCACGGGCCTCACGCTGACCAATCTCATGGGTCAGTACTACGGCCAGTCGGGTGAGATCGACCAGCGCGATGATACCTTCTACTGGTACTGCATCGACAACCAGGCCCAGGGTGGTCTTTACACCGTGGACCTCAATACGGGTAAGGCCACGCTCCTCGATGGAACCCTCGCACAGGTGCAGGGTATGGTGATGGCACAGCCCGAGGCCAACGACGGCGCACCGGAGCGTGCTGACAACTTGGCCGTGGAGGGTGTCACCTGCGACCCGTCGGCCGACGGTGCCACAGCCACCATCTCCTTCACCATTCCTAATACCACCTATGCTGGCGATATCCTCCATGGTGATGTCCGCTACAAGGTGATGAGCAACCGCCCGACGGCTACCTTCACGCCGTCTGCCGAGGGCACCTCACGCCCGGGTCAGGATGTTTCCGTCAAGGTGAAGACCACTGAGAACGAGCTCTATACCTTCAGCGTCGTGCTTAGCAATGCCGATGGCGATTCTCCCAAGGAGAATGTCTCCCATTGGATGGGTTGGGACATTCCGCTCGCACCGACCAATGTCAAGGCTGTCGCTGATGGCTACAAGGCCAAGGTCTCATGGACCGCACCGACGACGACCCTCCATGCTGGTCCGATGGGCGATCTGACCTACGACCTGGAGCGCATCGTCGGACGCGACACTACCGTCGTGGCAACTGGTTTGACCGCTACCAACTACACCGACGACCTCGGTGCTGGTACGCTCCATAGCTATGTCTATTCCGTTCGCGCCGTGGCCAAGGGTATGAGAAGTCAGTCGGCCGACGCCAAGGCAGTCATCATTGGCGACGCCATTGAGCCCAACTGGGAGACGGATTTCTACACGCGCAGTGAGTTTGACATCTTCTCTGCCAACGACGTCAATGGCGACGGTGTGACCTGGGGCTACTTCAATGCTGGTGGCATCCGTATGGTCATTGGCCCGTACAACAACGAGAGTGGCAACGACGACTGGCTCTTCACGCCGCCCGTCCATCTCAAGCCGGGCCGTGTCTATAACGTCAGAATGAAGGCTCGCAACTACCTTGCTCCTGAATACGTCAACACCTTCGAGGTGAAGTATGGCCAGACGGCCTCTCCCGAGGGCATGACCGGTACGCTCATGGAGAGCAACGTGATCGCCAACGATCCCGACCGTGTCTATAACATGGAGATCAACCCGGACAAGGAAGGCAACTTCTACATCGGATTCCACGACAATACTGAGAAAGCTGGTAGCGGACGTATCGTCATCGACTTCGTCGGTATCGACAATGGTGCGGCCCTGGATGCCCCCGATTCCGTCTCCAACTTCACTGTGACGCCGGCAGGTTTGGGCAAGCTCTCTGCCGACCTCGCCTTCACTGCGCCGACCAAGGCCATCAATGGTACGCCGCTCTCACGCATCGGCTACTTCGTCATCAAGCGCGACGGCAAGTCGGTGATGTGGATTGGCAATGCCAATACGGAATTTGGCAAACCAGGCAAGGAATACACCTGGACCGATAAGAACATCGACAAGTCTGGATGGCACGAGTATGAGGTCATCGCCTACTCCGAGGACGGCTACGAGCCGGGCCGCGTGGCCAGAATGCGCGTCTTCGTCGGCGCCGATGTGGCCAAGACACCGGTCGTGAATCTCACCGATGCAGTCAATGATATCAAGGCTTCTTGGAACAAGGTCAGCAACGTAGGTGCCAACAACGGCTACGTCGATCCGGACCATGTCTCCGTCTCCATCTACGAGATCCTCGAGACTCCCGATGGCCCGATCCTCGGCGACAGCATGACGACGAGCCAGCCTGGTGCAACGGACGTCCTGGTCGGATGGCATCCTGACAAGTCGGTAGCCGACGACGGTGTCTCACAGGGCCTCTTCCAGGTGGCAGCCCTCACCCGTTCCGATGGTGGCAATGGCGCACTGGAGGCTTCCCGCGCCATCGTGGTAGGAAAGCCCATCAACCAGCCCTACAAGGAGACCTTCGAGGGTGGTTCGGTACAGAACAACTTCGCATGGACGGAGAGCAACGAGCAGCACGCTTCGCGCCGCAACTCTTCTCCCTGGATGATCAGCGGCAAGGCCTCGTCCAACGACGATGGTGGCGGTGTCGTCTGGTCTCCCTACACCATCCCCGATCCCGAGTTCCCCGAGTACTACAATGTGGAGGCCGGCGACGAGACGAGCTTCAACCTCCCGAAGGTGGCACTCAATGGTGTGGACCAGCCGGTGGTGCGCTTCAATCTCTATTCTGAGAATGGCGAGCAGTCTGACCTGACGGTCGTCGTCCAGACACCTGATGGTGTGAACCACGATGTCAAGACGTTCAAGCTCAGCGAGAAGAAGACCTCGGGATGGGAGACCCTCACCGTCGATCTCACGCCTTACACCAACGAGCGCTACATCATCGTGAAGTTCCGTGGTACGGCTCACGCCAACTACACTTACCTCATGCTCGACCAGATCGACATCTACGACGCTTCCGATCCCGAGGCTGGCATTTCTTCTGCCGAGCTCCTCAAGGAGGGCGCACAGGATGTGTGGACGATCGACGGACGTATTGCCCGCCGCAACGCCACCTCGCTGGAGGGACTTCCCAAGGGCGTCTATATGATTGGCGGCCGCAAGGTAGTGGTGAAGTAATTTAAGTTCGAAATAGTTTGATTTAATTGATAACCCATTTGGGTGGGGAACGGAATGGTGCGTGACGCATGATTCCGTTTCCTTTTTTTTTGTCCATCCGATCCATGGACTGGTGGAGTTGTCCCGACAGGGTAGGAGGGTATTACGGCTGAGGACCCCTATATATTGCGGATGAATTCGTCCCACTGGCTGGGACTTCCTTTCTCGTCGAAGACGCGCTCATAGAGACGGCGGCGTGCCGAGTTGATGGTGCTCTTGTCGCGACAAAGGATGCGGGCTATCTCCACAGGTTTGAAGTCTGCCTTGACGAGGAGGCACATTTGGTGGTTCATCTCGCTCAGGTGGGGGATGGACCGTAGCACATCGTTCAGTCGGGGAAATTCCTCGTGGATGGTATCGGCCAGATTTTGCCAGTCGTCTGTTGTCAGCGAGGCTGGCGTCGCCCCATTCGTCGCCACACGATGAAACCGCCCATAAACGTCAGAACGCTTGATGTGCCCAAGTTTCTTGTCCTCCATCAGGCTCTGGGCGTTCATCTCCCGCAATTGTGCCTCGCGCTCTACCAGTTGTTGTTTCAGCAGCACCCGCTCCTCCTCTGTCCTTCTGAGCGACACCACTACGCGGGCATACTTCCTCATTTCCGCCCGCTTTCTGCGGTTCCATCGCCTTGTCATCCGTCCGAATCCGACAATAAGGGCTGCGAGAAGCAGTGTGACGAAGCCCGTGATCAACTCCTGCCGTGTTTTTTCCTTTCGCAACCGCTGTTCTTCGCCTACAAAGTTATAGCTGTTGGCGTCGTCCATCGTCCGTTCAGTGGCCTTGATGGTCTTTCGTTTTTCCAGGATGCGCTCCATCTGTTGGTAGCACCGCTCCACCATCTGTGTGTTGCCGTTCCGCTCGTAGAGCGCCAATGCTTTGAAGAGATAGCCCTGCGACTGTGTTATGTCATTACCTCGGAGCGCCATATTACTCGCATAGTAGTAGAGGTCGGCCTGTTGTGCCGGCGTGGGGTCCAGGTATTCCAAGTCGATGACGAGTTTGGTGAGTTCGGCGTGGGCGATACGGTAGGCAGGTTGCAGCTGATAGCGCGTCTTCAATGCGATGAAATGGTAGTATGTGATGGCACCGGGCATACATTTCGTGGTGTCGTAGCGCTCTAGTTCCTGCAGTGCCGCAGCAGGGCGGGTGTCGGCCATTCGCTCAATGCGCACCAACTCCTTGGGAAAGCTCCTCACCTTCGGTTCCCAAAAGAAGTAGAGCAGCAGAAAGGTGATACCGCTGGTGAATAGCCAAATCGTCAGCCGCGCCTTCTCGGTCCGCAGATGATGTAGTAGTCTTGTGATACTTGTCCAATACATGTCTTGAAAGGTGAAGGAAATCCGATGGGGGGCATACTCCGTTGCCGAAGATGGTGTTTATTATTCTACTGATTCGTTCGGGCAGTCCGAGAGGAATACCAAATGTGTCTTGAAGGAGCAATATGCCTACAAGGCAGAGGCAGGCCACTAAAAGTCGCGTTTTCATCGTCAACTTCCGGCCTTTATTGAATACTGTAACAAGCAGATACCAGCAAAGAGTGAGAAAAGATATTGTGAGGAGAATGGTAATGCCGATGGATAGGCTTAGATGGACGATATACGACATCCTCGGTGATAGTAGTTGGTCTGCATGGAAATAAAACCAGGTGATGGCGGATGCGAAAATGACAAACGTTAGCAGGCCGCGTAAATAAACGAATAGGTCTTTCTTGTTCATGGCAATGTCTTTTGATTTATTCTCAGGGGGTGGGGCAACTACTCTCCGTAGCGTCGATTCGACCGTTTTGGGCTGTAACCCAAAACGGTCATTAGAGGTTAGAATGTCTCCTGTGCGTACTTCGGGCTCTTGCCGTATCGGTTCTCCTCGGGAGCAGAGTCGCTGACAAAGAAGTAGAGCAAGAACAGCGCGCCTAAGATGGGGATGAAGGTGAGGAGGTAGTACCAACCGCTGTGTCCTGTGTCGTGAAGGCGGCGTACGGATACCGCAAGACTGGGCAGGAAGACTATCAGCGTATAAAGGCCTGAGAGTGCGCCGATGCCAAATTCGATGTTGATCATATCCAGTTTATAGTCGAGTACGAGGGTTACTATACTGACAATTAAGTTGAGAAGCCAGAACCACCAGTATTCGGATCGGCGCGCGCGACCTTTGAAGGTGACATACTTCTGGAAACATGTCTTGACAGACTCTCCGAAAGACATCATCGGAGTGGGGATCAATTCGTTGTTCATCATTGTTGTAAAAAGGTTGAAAATGAATAATTACTGATTTACATCTGCAAATGTACGATAAAAATCTCATTTTCCCATCATTCCATCGTGTGCATTTGGTGTGCAAATGGTGGAAAGCCTCGATTTGTGGTACAATGGGTGTTCACTTGGTTTTATTATTTATCATAATCGCGATTGCAGGGTAAAAATACAAGTCCTCAGACCGAGCTATTTGCATGGGTCAAAAGACACATTTTTTCACCCCTTTTTAGCATATTAACTTCAGAGGCCTCTGAAGTTATATTCATCAGCTAATGAAGTCAACATACTTTTTTCGGGCAAAAATAGCCGTAAATAGCAAGAGGCAGCAGAGGTAGATGAAATCCTGGATTAAAGTCCGTTTTTCTCCTTTGCCAAGCGCAGGTATTCCGACGGATTCAGACCCGTATGCTTCTTGAAAGTGGTGGCAAAATTAGATCGCGACTTAAACCCGAGATCCCTTGCGATGCTCTCGATGGTATAGCTTCCGTAGCGTTGCGGATCGTTGAAGCGGCGGCAAGCCTCACGGATGCGGTAGCGTCCAAGCAGCGTGTTGAAGTTGCACTCAAAGGTCTCGTTGATGACCTGCGACACATACTTTTGTCCCGTACTGATGTTTTGCGCCAGTTTTTCGACCGTGAAGTCGGGCTGTATGATGACCTCGGTCTGTTCCATGACCTGCTGCACGAGTTGTGCGATACGGTCTTTGTCCGCATCGGAGAGCGTGCTGTGGTGGTATTTGGAAGAAGCCGTAGCCGCATTGTTCTCCTCCACGGCGGGTGCAGAGACAGTCTTTCGCTGTTTTCCTGTCATTTCATCGCTCTTCAGCACCTCCAAGCTTCGGTGGTAGAGAGCGAGGTTGCGGCGGCGCAGCTCCCGGTTCTCGCGCATCACGACGAGCAGGATGATGACGAAGAAGAGCGTGGTCAGTACGGCCACGATGAGCCAGATGCGGTGCTGCGTCTGACGCTCCTTCATGCCGTCCATCTCCTGGTTGAGCTCGATCACCTTCTCGTTGAGACCCATGTTAAACACGTTGGATGGCAGCGAGTATGCCTTCAGTGAGTCGTTGATCTGGTAGTATCGGTACATGCTGCGGTCGTAGTCGGCCTTGCGCCCCATGTCCTCATAGAAGATGGCGTAGGTCTGATAGACGCTCTGCATGCCGTCGCCAATCTTGTATTTGACATAGAGTTTCTCCGCCTCCGCCACGAGGGCCAGTCCTTGGTCGAAGTGGTGCAAGAGTCGTTGTACCTCTGCGGCCTCCACAAATGCCAATGCGCGGCGGCGGCAGTTGCGCTCCGTGTCGGGCACGATGTCGATGAGCCGGCCGTAGGCCTCGGCAGCCTTCTGAAGCTGTCCTGCTATCTTCAGTTTTGTGCCCTCGTAGAGGGTGATGTTATACTTGTAGTGCTCCGTGTTGCGCTTCGTGTGTGCCTTGCGGTACAGGTCCCACTCCTTCTTCGTGTTGGCAAACTCTCCCACCACGTCGGCGAGCGTCGTCATGTTGGTGAAAGCCATGTCGGCGGTGGGCATATCCTTCTTCGCCAGGGCCAGGCGCACACCCTTCCGGTAGCAGTCCAGGGCCTTACTGTAGAGTTTCCACTGTCGTCCCTGTCCTGCCACAAGCTGGTACATGGAACCGAGGTTGAAGTAGAGTGCGGCACTCGTCTCGCCCAGTTCTTTCGAGATGGTGTGGGCGCGGAGCAGGTTTTCGTAAGCTTTGGGATAGTTGAGGTAGGTGAAGCTGTAGATGAAGTAGTTCATGTTCAGTGCCTCCACCACCTCTCTCTTCTCCTCTGCGCTCATGTTGGGCGTGTAGCGTCCTGCCACGATGGTGAAGAAGAGCAGTGCCGAGTCGGGCTTGTTCTTCCTGAGGCGGTAGTCCTTACCGATGCGTATCAGCTCCTCGGAGGGTCGCGACATATATTTTTGGTAGAAGTCGGAGCGTCCGCCCTTGGCTGCATGCGCCATCTGGGCACCCGCAGCGAGGGTCATAAGTATGACAAAAAGCATCCGTATGGAACGGATACGGTAGTTGATCATTTTTGAATTTTCATTGATAACAAACTGGGTTGTCCCCCCGTTGGGGGCGAAACGGAGGCCGACGAGTGCGCAAGGCGTGTCCGAAAGACCATGTTTCGGATGCAAAAGTAATATTTTCTGCGCAAAAACCTAACAAAAATAGTAAAAAAATGAACACCGACGCTTCATCTTTCTTCTAGTTCCTCCTAATCCGCCACATTTTTAGCGGTTATTCTTTGCCGTGGATGGATCGCAACAATCATAGGCGATCCCCCTCAACCCTATCAACGAAGAACAAGTGGCGGCCTACAGTCCCATGCGCTCAAGCACGCGGTTGACGTAGTTTTGTGTTTTGCGGATGCTGTATCCGATGCCACCCTTCCAGATTCGGATGGCGCGTTCGATGGAGTTGGACGGGTTGTGGTGCGACTGGATGATGGCGAACATCTCGCGCGACTTCTCCGCGTTGTAGCGGTCCTTGAGGGTGTAGCGCTTGCTCTCTCCGCGCGCCTTGAGGATGTTGTTGCATTCGCGGACCAGCACCGGCGAGATCTGCAGCAGGCCCACATACTGTCCGTTTACGGCGCGGGCGTTGCCCTTGCTCTCGAAATGGGCGATGGCATCGATGAGCTTGTTCCAGTCAAATCCGTCTCCATCGCCTGCTGTCTCCGTTACCTCGGCGGGTAGTGCTTGCTCCGTCGTGGCAGCATGGCCGAAGACGGGCAGCGCAATGAGGGTGAGCGTGATGATGACTTGATAGACAATGCTCTCTAATTTGGTCTCTTTTCTGTATTGCTTCATAAAATAAGGTTTTGAAACTTGGCCGAAAACCCGACAAAAGGGGGTGTCCACCATAGCGCGTTTCTATCCAGGAAAACCGCTCCTGCAGCGCCTTCGTTTCATGTTCGTGATGCAAAGGTAGTAAAAAATAGGGCTGAAAACCAGCTCGTTAATATTTCTTCACATTCTGCAAAAAACCGCTACCCTACCCTAAAATCGCCTCGAATCCCCCATGTAACGGGAGATTGTGTGCGCAGACGCTCAAACAATCTTTTAGGACAATTTAGGAAAATAACCACCGATTTTCGTCGCACTTTTTCACATAAAATCCCTCTTGCGTCTCAAAACCACCTATTCCAACAGTCATTGGATCCTTGCAAACCAGCCTCGGACTATATTCACGAATTGAGTAGATGCTTTCACGATGGGAAAGCTATTATGCGTTCGTTCACGAAGGAAAGCGCGTGGTTCACGAAAAGCAGAATGGGATGATAGATTTAGCAGTAAGAATTTCTCTATTTTTGCAGTGGGACGGAGTTACTTCCTTACCAAAACGAACATTAACAACTAGGAGATACTACCATATAGTAGATACTAACAAATAAACAACGTAAACGAAATGGAACACAAAAGCAATATGTGTCTCATCCTCTGTGGTGAGATTTATATGCTCAATCTTGATGACGCCTTGCTGTTTGAGGCTGATGACCACTACACGGAAATACACAATCTGTATGGCAACAAGATCATGGTGCCCTTCTGCCTCGGGGAGATAGAACGGGAGATTCGGACGAGGTTTCCAGACCACAACAATTTGGTCAGGATGGGCCGGAAATACATCATCAATAAGAACCGGGTCTTCCACATGAATGCCCTCAAGCAGACGGTGTCGCTCTACGGCTCCAATGGGCAGGTGGTCGTACTCAATGTATCGAAACCAGCGCTCAAAAGCTTGATGCAGGACGCGCGTAGCTCTTATGCGACGCTGCCGTCGGATGAGCCCGACGACCCTGACCTCGATCCTGACGAAGGAAAGGGGTGTGGATTTACCCCCCCCCATCCGTGGATTGAATGGACATTTCCCATAGTGTGAGATGTGGGACACCCTTTGTGGCGTATTTTCATTCACGAAAAAAACACGATGGTTCACGAAAAGGACCATTGCGGTTTCGCATGACTCCATGGATTATGTATAATTTTGTACACGATTGCACTGACAAAAAGTGGTCTATCAACGTCTCTTTACCTTATTATATATTAGGGAAGAACAGCTGAAAAGAAAATAATTAATTTGTACAATTAAATAAGATTATGAGAAAAGATGTACTGATTTCTCTCCTCGCCATTACAGGCGCCCCCGTTGCAGCATTGGCCGACGCCGATGTTGTGATCGACAAGACCGCATGGACAGGAGATGATTTGACCGTATCGGAAGACGGTTCCGTGACCGTCTCCACAGGAAAGGAAGTTTCCATCGAGAAAGAACTGGCTCCTGGCAAGTACATGCTGCAGCGTGCCACGTTTACCGACAATGCCAAGATTGTCGCTGTCTATAAGGGCAAGGAGTATGCCCCCGGCGTCGCTTTTACTATCGATAGTGACGCGCCAGCGAAAGTGAGGGTCAAGGTTCGTGCCGTGACCCCGGGCGAATTCAAGTTCTCCGGTGTCAAGTTTACCTTGATCTTCGACTTCGCCGCTTCGGTGAAGGAACTCGGTGCGCAGCTCGGCGAAATCGTCAGCGGCACCAGCGACTACTTCCGTAGAACCGATGCTTGGACGAAGGGCAAGGACGGAAAGCCCAGCCTGGAGATGCAGGTGGCCGACTATGCCAGCCAGCTTGACATCATTGAGAAGGGTGATTATGATGTGTATGTAAAGAACCACCTTTGGCAGGGAAAGAACAGCCCCGAGCTTCGTGCACTGGCCGAAGGCATTGGTGCCCTGGCCAAGGTCGTAGAGGCTGCCAACGACAACGAGAATGCCTACCATAGTGCACGGAACTCCTACGAGGCTGCTGAATATCAGCTTAGAAATTTCTATTCGTGGTATGCTGCAGCCGAAGAAATCCAAGCTGCCTATCAGGCAGACTACAACAAGCTACAGCAAAGCATCACCGACTTTAAAGTGCTGGCACAGCAGAAGTACAACGCTGGCACGGCCAAGGAACTGAAGACGGATGAGTTTACGGAAAACTTCAACCGCATGTTGAATGAGTTGGGGACCAACATTGGTGCTTCTGGTGACGCTTGGAGAAATATCAAATACGTCTATCAGGACGGTCTGCGCGTCTTCAACGCCGCTCAGGAGGAGATACACACCCAGATGCCGGACGACGGCAACTATGCCGATTGGAACGCAGAGGCTCTCAACGCGATGCGCTCAGCGTGGAAGAAGGTGAGCGACCTGTACAAGACTATCGATGCCGACAAGACGAAGGCTTCTGAGCTGGAGGAGGACTTCCGCACGCTGAAGGAAGCACAGGTGGTGGTCATCAATGCCACGAAGGACGAGTATCGCGCCAAGCATATCGATGCCGAGGCCAAGAAGGCTGCCGCCGACCAGCTCCTTGCCGATCTGGAGGACGACTTCCAGTATCTGGAGAAGAGCGACGATGTGAACCAGAAGTATGCCAGCCGCGTCAAGGAGATCCGTACCGCTATCAATGCCCTCAAGGACAAGGTGGCCAAGGACTACAAGGCACCCCACAATATCCGCACGGCCAGCTATGATGCCGACCGCGATGCCATCCAGGCCAAGATCAACAGCTTGCGTAGCGATGCTGGTGCCATTATTCAGAACTACGAGAACTATCAGAAGTTGCTCAAGGCGCTGGGTACCGAGACGGGCTTGCAGAAGAAGCTCGACGACGCCAAGGCTGCTGTGGCCAAGATGAAGCCAGCCGCCGAGGGCGATACGTATGATGTGGCTGCCCACTTCCAGAAGACGGCTGCCGGCCTGCAGAAGACCATCGACGAGATTAAGGCCGCCGTCGAGAAGGGCTATCAGGAGAAGACGCTGACCGAGACGGTGCGCGGGGACTTCCAGCAGCAGATAGACGCTGCTGCTATGGCCGTCGTCAAGTATCAGGATGACGCCACGGCTGCTCTGGACCCCTACGATGTGGTGAACACCGCCATTAAGGACTACGAGGACGCACTGGCCACGCTGCGTGCGACCGTCGGCACGAAGACGCTCGTCGTTGCCACTCCGGCCACGGAGGTGACAGGCAAGACCTACGGCGAGCGTATCACCAAGCTCCAGACAGAGATCGACCGTGTGGCAGACAACTTCAGTGCCGCCAAGAAGAAGTTCGATGCAGACCTTCTTGCCGCTTTGCTGGCCGTGCCACTCAAGGAGACCATCCTCACCGACGCCCAGGCCCTCAATGCTGCCTTCGCCAATGACAAGGTCAATTCCGACAAGACTGCCAAGATAGAGGCTGCCAAGGCGATGTATGATGCCGCCAGCAAAGTCGTCGATGCCATCAAGGCTGATATCGATGAGTACAAGGGCGTGCCCTATGAGTATTACAATGTGACGTGGACGGAGGACAACCTCGGACTGAAGTATGACGAGTTGCTCCAGGATCTCAATGATATCGAGGCCAGCACCAACACGCAGAAGGCCAAGATCCAGGCTGTTGCAGCCACCAAGGACGATATCACCGAGGACAACGCAGTAGAGGCTATGTCCTTGTTGAGCGTTATCAAGGGTGACGTTGACGCTATCAACGACGCACTGAGCGAGTTGCTGACGCGTGTGAACGCCCAAAAAGCACATGTCAATGCGGAGAAGCAAGCATATACCGACTTCATCGGAAATCAGTATTATTATTACCCGAAGGGTGCTGAGCTGGTCAGCCGTACGCTGACGGAGGCAAAGAACGCATTCGTTATCCCCGGCGAGAGCATCGACCCACAGATCCAGGCTACGACCACCAAGCTCGAAGCACTGAAGGCGGAGGCTGCTACGGCGCGCGCCAAGGAGATTCTTCAGGAATCATGCAAGGATAGCTATGATGCCGAGGGCCATGTCGTCAAGGGCATCACCAGTCGTCTCAACGACTTGCAGCTGGAGGCCAATGCGCTCAAGGCAATGGCCACCGACTCCACGGCCAACTATAATGCCTACCAGAAGCTGAAGGAAAACTTTGACAAACAGAAGATAGAAATTTGGAACTATTATGGCTCTGGCTATTACGCGAAAGATAACTATTCCACGCACTATGGCTTCGACAGTGCTTTCAATGCGGTGTGGACGCGTATCAACCAAAAGACGGATGGTACGGACGCATACTATTACCTCGGACTGCTCTCCTATCCCGACGGCGTGCACTTCAAGGAGCGCGAGGCTATAAGGCAGGCCATCGAGGATGCCTACAAGGCAGGTAAAGCCTGGACGGGTTCTTTGGAGTACAGTTATAGTAGCTATAAGTATGAGCCGGTGCTCAATACGGGGATTGTCAGACGCATGACGGATCTTTCCAACGTGTTCAAAATGCTTCCTAAGCAGGCTTATGACGACTGCACCAACTATAAAACCCAGGTGTACGAACTCAACCAGAAACAGGAACTTTGGGATGAGGTGAACGGTTTGTTCAACGCTTCCGATCTCCGTCCTGAGACGCTGAAGCCCTATCTCAGTAAGCTCGGCGATCTCCTGAAGCGCATCAAGGAGCAGAAGGCGCTGGTGGAGAAGTACTATGCCGAGGGTCTGACCACCACCAACAACTCGATGGTCAGCGAGGCTTACCGTTCCATCAAGCTCGAACTCGACGGCTTGAAGGCCTTCATCGAGGGCAATAGCGAATACAACGCTGCCATCGCTGGAGACAACCTCACCCGTTACAATACCTTCTGTGAGAAGGTGCAGGAGACGGAGAACAAGTATGGTGAGGGTACGGCCCAGATTGCTGGCTACCAGAATATTTCTACCGAGGAGCTCAAGGAACTGGTCAATGTGGAGAGCATCATCGCTGCCCAGGAGAACATCTATAAGTATGCCGCCCTCATCAAGAACTTGAAGGACGATGCCGCTGCCACCTACGCGGAGACCACGTCGCCCGCTCTTTGGGATATCGCCGAGGCCAACGCCAAGAAGGCTCAGGAGTACACGGATCAGATCGAGGCTTACAAGAAGGAGCTCGACTTGGCTGGCAATAC
>ENA-OPMN01000548-OPMN01000548.1-human-gut-metagenome-genome-assembly--contig:-NODE-548-length-14044-cov-1.839731_pt1 | contig 14044 bp, 10 predicted proteins | sample MGYA00241524_ERZ501745 | MGnify/ENA primary metagenome ERZ501745 (study PRJEB25962, sample SAMEA2042567) | human gut metagenome | biome: human gut; feature: human-associated habitat; material: faeces...
ATTGTCCTTGTACAGATTGTAAGCCTCCTGGGCAACATCCTTTATTTGCTGGATAGTTATAGTTCTTTCCATAAATTAATTTGATTGAAGTAACCATCTACCTTAACGGCGGATGGTTGCATTATTGTTATCTATGCTTATTTTTTAGCGGCGTTGCTATGGGCATTGTGAGTGAACACAGTACCTTTTACAGCGATATTCTTGTCTTGGGCGATGCGGGTAGGAGTGGGATATTCCAGTTTCTCGAACTCGCAGATGGCATTCTTGATGTCGTTCAACAACATATCCGCCATGTCACGGCTGAATCCCTGACGTACCACAACACGCATAACTACGTAATTCTGGATATTTTCCGGCAAGGTGTAGGCAGGAACCATCCAGCCGCTTTGCTGCAATTTAGCCTGCAAATCGTACAGAGTCCATTTGGCATTCTTTGCATATTCGGGTTTCATGTACCAGATGAACAAAGGATTTACTACGTCATCGCTGTAATTTACGAACGGAGCCATCTTGGCTATTTCGCTGTGGATGTACTTGGTGATTTCCATGGAATTGTATTGGATGGCTTTGTATCCTTGGAATCCCAGACGGATAAATTGGTAGTACTGTCCCAGAATCTGTGCGGCGGGACGGCTGAAGTTCAAACCAACCTGTGTGATGTTCGCACCCAGATAATTGACACTGAACGACATGGCATCCGGAAGGTATTTCTTGTCTTTCCATACTACCCATCCCAGTCCCGGGTAAACCAGTCCGAACTTGTGGCCGGAAGTGCTGATGGAGAGAACCCATTTCAAGCGGAAGTCCCATTTTGTGTCGGGATTGAGGAACGGCAGGATGGTTGCAGCATCTACATGGATAGGAATATCATAGCCGGTTTTGGCGTTGTAGGCATCCAGTGCTTTGTCCAACGCTTCCACGTCATCGTTCAAACCTGTCCATGTCACACCTTGGATGGGGACGATGCAGATGGTGTTCTCGTCACACATCTTCAGTGCTTCTTCGGGGTCCAGAGTGGTTTTGTCCAAGGTGAGAGGTACTTGGCGCATTTCAATTTGCCAAAGTTGGGCGAACTTTTCCCAAACAACCTGAAAACCGCTTGAAATGACAAAGTTAGGCTTGTCAGTCGGTTTCCCCTGAGCTTTACGTTTGTCTTTCCAGCGTAACCAGGCGGCTACTCCTCCCAGCATACAAGCCTCGCTGGAGCCGATAGCCAGTGCTCCGGTTTTCCATTTTGCCTGTTCGGGCGAATTCCACAAATTAGCCATGATATTGATACATTTGGCATTCATCACTGCGATACGAGGATATTCTGTTTCATCAATGTAGTTGATGCTGATGGCTTCGTTCATCAGTTTGGTGGCATAGTCGTCCATGTAGGTGGTAACGAAAGTGGCCAGGTTAAGGCGTGGCTGGGTTTGGGCGAATGTTTCGTCTTTTACCATTTGATAAGCAATCTGTGGGGTGGTAGGTTCCATAGGGATGGTATCTACCGGGGCAGGCTGTAGCATTTCGTTTGAACCAAACACGGCTGTCTTTGCGTCACCGTCTCTCAAATCACAATTACATTCTTTCATTTTACTTAAAGTTTAGATTAGTAATACAATGGAAAACATGGGAGTTTCCCGCGTTTTTCTCCCTCAACAGGAGGTTTGGAGAAAAGTTTCTTGATTTTATGTTTTTTAATTTATGGGGGATAATGTGTCATGCGGAACATAGCGCAGCCAATTGGCATAGTAGCATATGGGCACATGATTGCATTGACCAATTATAAACCGGCTTTGAACCAATTCTTTTACACTTTGTTTCTATCACAATCTAAACCGATTTCATTATGAAAGTACAAACAGGGCAGGGGACCATTCCCCTCATTACGTTAGTAGGTATATTTTCCATCTCGGCACTCAATGCATTGCCGGGACTGGCGGTGTCGCCCATTTTGGGAGATTTGAATAAAATATTTCCCTCTGCTACAGATCTGGAGATCCAGATGTTGTCTTCGTTGCCATCACTTCTTATCATACCCTTTATCTTGTTATCAGGTAAATTGACAGAGAAAGTGAACAACCTTTTGTTGTTGCAGATAGGGCTGGCTCTTTTCGGGGCGAGTGGTATTCTTTATCTGCTTTCTGATAAAAGGTGGCGGTTGATAGCCGTCAGCGCCATGTTGGGGATGGGGTCGGGATTGATTGTTCCGCTTTCTACCGGATTGATATCCCGTTATTTTGTGGGAAGTTACCGTACAAAGCAATTTGGTTACAGTTCTGCCATCACCAATATCACGCTGGTGCTTGCCACTACACTGACAGGATATCTGGCAGAAGTGAACTGGCATTTGCCGTTTTTGGTCTATCTGTTTCCTTTTGTATCCGTTTTCCTTACTCGTTATCTGAAAAAAGATCTCTCCAATTATCATTCCTCTGATGATATTCCAGCCGATACTGCCAGGGAAATGGGTAAGCGGGGAATTAATGTCAAGGCTTTGGTCAAGCTGATGGCTTTTTACGGATTGGCTACTTATCTGGTGATTATTATTAGTTTCAATCTGCCTTTCCTGATGGAAGAATATGGGCTGTCCAGTGGTAGGGCAGGCATCTTGATATCTTTGTTTTTTCTCGCTATTATGGCACCGGGTTTTGTCCTGAATAAGATAGTGCAGGTCTTGGGCCGTCGTATCTATATGGTTTGTTTGTTGATGATAGCCTGTGGAATGGGGATTATTCTGCTTAGTCGTTCCGAAATACTGATTGCTTTGGGATGTATTCTGAACGGGCTTTCATACGGTATTATCCAACCGTTGATTTATGATAAGACTTCTGATGTGGCGGTTCCTCACAAAGTGACGTTGGCACTTGCTTTTGTCATGGCGATGAATTATGTGGCCATACTGCTTTGTCCGTTTATTGTGGATGCTTTTCAGAATCTGTTCCATTCTCATTCGCAAACCTTTGCCTTCTGGCTTAATCTGATGGTAGCCTTGATGGGGATGTTTATTGTGATGAAGCAGGAAAAACTGAGTTTATAAGAAAAATACCCACGTAATAACATAACAGCATGAAGTATGAATAGACAAGTTGAAGCAAACCTTAGCATGGTTGTCTCCAAAGCGTTGGGAGGCCTTAATATGAACGCACTGAAGTATCTTTTACCTTTGTGGATAGCTCCTGTGACAGGGGTTACTTTCCGATTGGTATTTGGGGCCGCCGCTTTTTGGCTTATTGATATATTTTGCAAGCCCGAAAACTCCACTATCCGTCAGAAATGGCAGCTCTTTATTTTAGGGGCTTTAGGTATTTATGGATATATGTTTTTTTATTTGTTGGGTATCAGTAAGACTACTCCGGTTTCCAGTTCTATTTTTGTCAGTTTGGAGCCTATATGGGTATTCATTATCTCTGTATTGTTTTATAAGGAAAAAGTAACCTGGATGAAAGTGCTTGGCATTGGAATGGGATTGGGAGGAGCTGTTCTATGCATATCCACACAACCTAGTGACGATCTTGCCTCCAATGCTCCGTTAGGTAATTTGATGTGTTTGGCCAGTTCATTGGTTTATGCCGTCTATCTTGTTTTCAGTAACCGTCTGTTAAAAGGAGTGGGAGATATGACGATGTTAAAATATACTTTTTTAGGGGCGGCTGTTATGGCTGTTGTTGTCAATACGATTTATGGTTTTGATGCTCCTATACTGAAAATGTCACTTTTCTCTACGCCTATGTTGGTCTTGCTTTTTGTTTTGGTATTTCCTACCACCATTAGTTATTTATTACTTCCTCTCGGGCTGAAATATCTGAAAACGACATTAGTAGCCATTTACGGGTATTTAATATTGATTGTTGCTACGGTGACTTCTTTTGTTTTGGGGCAGGATCGCTTCTCATGGACGCAGTTGGCGGCGATTGTTCTTATTTGTGCCAGTGTTTATCTGGTAGAGGTGGCCGAGAGTAAAAGTGAAAAACAGATTATATCGAAATCCAGATAAGACAGCAGATAAGGAGTGTCAAAATGAAAACGATAGTGCTGCCGGGGCTTTTACATATTTCCTTGAGTGTGAACTCTGTCGACAAGTGAAAAGGAGAACAAAGAGAAAAGAATACAATTTTACGTTGTATGTGAGTGTAAGGAATCAATTTTATTTGTAGCTTTGCACCCAATTTAAAAACAAGAGTGTTATACCTATGCTACAATTAGATGCAATATACAAAGCGGCTCATGTCCTGAAAGAGGTTGTCCGTCGCACTGATTTGATTTATGCTCCTCAGATAAATCCTGAGAGTACAGTTTATCTGAAGCCCGAAAACCTGCAACTCACAGGATCGTTTAAAGTGCGTGGTGCTTATTACAAGATTTCCCAATTGTCCGATGAAGAAAAGGCGAGAGGCGTGATAGCCTGTTCTGCCGGTAATCATGCGCAAGGGGTGGCATTGGCTGCCACTAAGTGCGGTATCAAGTCGTTGATTTGTCTTCCGGAAGGAGCGCCTATATCTAAAGTTGAGGCTACGAAGCATTATGGGGCGGAAGTTTGTTTGGTTCCGGGAGTCTATGATGATGCTTATCAGAAAGCCCTGCAATTGCGTGATGAAAAGGGATATACTTTTGTTCATCCCTTTGATGACGAGAACGTGATAGCCGGACAAGGTACTATCGGTTTGGAATTATTGGAGGAAATGCCGGATGTGGAGGTAGTCATTGTTCCCATTGGTGGGGGAGGACTGATTTCGGGAGTGGCTTATGCGTTGAAGGCTTTGAAACCATCTGTCAAGGTATATGGCGTACAGGCGTTGGGTGCGGCCAGTATGGCAAATTCTATTCTTCATTCGCGTATTGAGCGTCTTCACTCTGTTTCCACTTTTGCCGATGGAATCGCGGTGAAAGAGCCGGGAACAAATACTTTTGACTTGGTAAATCAGTATGTGGACGGAGTTGTAACTGTGACTGAGGACGAGATTGCCGCAGCTATTCTGGCATTGATAGAACGCCAGCGGATTGTTGCAGAGGGGGCGGGAGCTGTGTCTGTTGCCGCAGCCATGTTCAATAAAGTACCGGTAAAGGGTAAGAAAACTGTCTGCCTGGTGTCCGGAGGCAATATTGATGTGACGATATTGAGCCGTGTCATCAGTCGCGGTATGGCGAAGTCGGGACGTACCTATGCAGTAACTTTGGACTTGATAGACAAGCCGGGGCAGCTGTTGGGAGTCAGCAAAATTGTTGCAGAGCAGGGAGGAAATGTAATTTCTGTACATCATGAGCGAAATAGTGAGAGTGCAGATGTCACCGGATGTGCCCTTCGTGTCGTTATGGAAACCAGAAACGAGGAACATATAGCATCCATTCGTCAAAAACTGTTGGATGCAGGCTATGTGATAATGAAATAAATTATATACCTTACAAGTAGAAAGGAGGAAAATTAAATATTTCTTCCTTTTCTTGCTTCTAATTTTAATTTCTCCACACAAAAAATCGATTTTTATAGTGAAAATATCATTTTATACTTCTTAGAATCCAATTAAAGTCGTACATTTGTCGCAGTTTTGTAATGTAGAGTTTGCAAAAATGACCGATAAAATAAAACATCTAGGTATTGTGGAAAGCATTGACGGCTCGCGCCTGAAAGTGAGAATCTTACAGACTTCAGCCTGCTCTTCCTGCAGCGTCAAAGGGCATTGCAGTGCCTCTGAGGCTAAAGAGAAGCTGATTGATGTATACAATGTTTTGGGACTTTCCTGTCAGTCCGGGCAGCATGTCGTAATCAGTGGTACGGTATCAATGGGGATGAAGGCTGTATTGCTGGCTTTTGTAATTCCGTTTCTGGTACTGGTTGTCAGTCTGTTTGTCTGTATGATGCTGACGAATGACGAAATGACTTCTGCTCTGATTTCCCTTTGTATGCTTATTCCTTATTACCTTATTATATATCTGTGCAGAGGAAAACTCAGCCGGACTTTTACATTTACCTTGGAATCAATAAATAATTAATAAACTAACTGATTTATGGACTTAATTTTGGTTGCAGTAATTTCGTTAGGAGCTATCGGATTGATATCCGCAGTTATTCTGTATGCGGCTTCAAAGAAATTTGCTGTGTATGAAGATCCGCGGATTGCCCAGGTAGCAGAGGTGCTTCCCCAGGCAAATTGCGGTGGATGTGGTTACCCCGGTTGTAGCGGATTTGCAGATGCTTGCGTAAAGGCAGGTTCGCTGGATGGTAAACTTTGTCCGGTGGGTGGACAGCCCGTCATGACAAAGATTGCCGAGATTCTGGGCTTGGATGCCGCTGCTGCCGAACCTATGGTTGCGGTGGTGAGATGTAATGGAACTTGTGCCAACCGTCCTCGTGTGAACCAATACGATGGCGCCAAGAGTTGTGCCATTGCGGCTTCTCTCTATGGTGGTGAAACGGGTTGTAGTTATGGCTGTCTGGGATGCGGCGACTGTGTGGCTGCCTGCCAGTTCGATGCTATCCACATGAATCCGGAGACCGGACTTCCCGAAGTGGATGAGGAAAAGTGTACGGCTTGTGGAGCTTGTGCCAAGGCTTGTCCGAAATCTATTATTGAAATCCGTCCTCAAGGCAAGAAATCACGTCGTATTTACGTACAGTGTGTAAACAAGGACAAGGGGGCCGTAGCACGCAAGGCTTGTACCGTGGCATGTATCGGTTGCGGCAAGTGTGTGAAGGTTTGTCCGTTCGAGGCTATCACGCTGGAAAACAATCTGGCTTACATTGACCCCAATAAGTGTAAATCCTGTCGCAAGTGCGAGGAAGCTTGTCCGCAAAACACAATCATTGCCCTCAACTTCCCGCCGCGCAAACCGAAGGCTGACGATACAGCTCCCCAAGTAAAGGTTGCAGTTCCTAAAGCTGAGGTTGAGACTCCTAAAGCAGAGGTTTAGACTTCCCAAGTTGAGGTATGAATTAATAAAGTAAATAAACGACTAAAAATACAGAATTGTATGTTGAAGACATTTTCAATTGGTGGAGTCCATCCACACGAAAATAAACTTTCAGCACATCAGCCTATCATCAAGGCAGAGATTCCGGCCAAGGCCGCTATCTTGCTGGGACAGCACATCGGTGCTCCTGCCAAGCCTATCGTTGCCAAAGGTGATGTTGTGAAAGTGGGTACAAAGATTGCCGAGCCCGGCGGTTTTGTATCAGCAGCCATTCATTCGTCTGTCAGCGGGAAAGTCGCTAAGATTGACACGATTGTCGATGCCAGCGGTTACGCCAAGCCTGCTATATTCATTGACGTAGAAGGGGATGAATGGGAAGAATCCATTGACCGTTCCGAAACGTTGGTGAAGGAATGCAGTCTGACCTCCGAGGAAATCGTGAAGAAAATCGCTGATGCCGGTATCGTAGGTCTGGGCGGTGCATGCTTCCCTACGCAGGTCAAGTTGTGTCCTCCTCCTGCATTCAAGGCAGAGTGTGTCATCATCAACGCCGTAGAGTGCGAACCGTATCTGACTGCCGACCATCAGCTGATGCTGGAACATGCGGAAGAAATTATGGTAGGTGTATCCATTCTGATGAAGGCGGTAAAGGTGAACAAGGCATTCATCGGCATTGAGAACAATAAGCCCGATGCCATCCAGCTGATGACGAAGGTTGCTTCCAGCTATGCAGGTATCGAGGTGGTACCCTTGAAGGTACAATATCCGCAGGGTGGTGAAAAGCAGTTGATTGATGCTGTCATCAGTCGCCAGGTTGCAGCCGGTGCGTTGCCTATCTCCACGGGAGCTGTGGTGCAGAATGTGGGTACCGCATTTGCCGTTTACCAGGCCGTACAGAAGAACAAACCTCTGTTTGAGCGTGTCATTACCGTGACCGGTAAGTCGTTGGCAAAGCCGTCCAATTTCCTGGCACGTATCGGTACGCCGATGAAGCAGCTGATTGAAGCTTGCGGCGGTTTGCCCGAAGATACGGGTAAGATTATCGGCGGTGGCCCGATGATGGGTAAAGCTCTGGTAAATACCGATGTGCCGACAGCTAAAGGCAGTTCCGGTATTCTGATTATGAACGAGAAGGAAGCCAAGCGCGGCGAAGTACAGCCTTGTATCCGTTGTGCCAAGTGCGTGGGAGCCTGCCCGATGGGGTTGGAGCCGTATCTGCTGGCTACCGTTTCGGCCCACGGAGATTTTGAAAGAGTAGAGAAAGAAGACATTATGTCGTGTATAGAATGCGGTTCATGCCAGTTCACTTGTCCTTCCAACCGTCCGATGCTGGATTATATCCGCTTGGGTAAGGGTAAGGTAGGAGCGATGATCCGTGCACGTCAAGCTAAAAAATAACGAAGTATGAATAAATTAATCGTATCCCTTTCGCCCCACGTTCACGGCGGTGACAGCGTGAAGAAGAATATGTACGGTGTGCTTATCGCATTGATTCCGGCATTCCTCGTTTCGCTTTACTTTTTCGGACTGGGTGCGCTGATTGTTACGGCAACTTCCGTAGCAGCCTGCTTGTTCTTTGAATGGGCCATCGGCAAATTCCTCATGAAAAAAGAGACCACAACCATCACCGACGGCTCTGCCATCATTACCGGTGTGTTGCTGGCCTTTAACCTGCCTTCCAACCTGCCCATCTGGATTATCATCCTTGGTGCCTTGTTTGCCATCGGGGTAGGCAAGATGTCCTTCGGAGGTTTGGGTTGCAATCCCTTTAACCCTGCACTGGCAGGACGTGTGTTCCTGTTGCTTTCTTTCCCGGTGCAGATGACCAGCTGGCCGGCTGTAGGCCAGTTGACAGCCTATACGGATGCCACGACGGCTGCTACGCCGCTGGCTATTATGAAAGGTGTCATCAATGGTGCTCCGGGCATGTCCCTGAGCGACCTTCCGGGAGCTTTCGACCTGCTGATAGGTAATAATGGAGGATGTCTCGGTGAGGTGAGTGCCTTGGCGCTGCTGCTTGGTTTGTTCTACATGTTGTGGAAGAAAATCATCACCTGGCACATTCCGGTATCTATTCTGGTGACGGTATTCGTGTTCTCCGGTATCATGTATCTGGTCAATCCGGAACTTTATGTATCCCCGGTCGTACAGTTGTTGTCCGGTGGTCTGATGCTGGGTGCTGTCTTTATGGCTACGGACTACGTGACTTCTCCGATGAGCCACAAAGGTATGCTGATTTATGGTGTTTGCATCGGCCTACTGACTGTCATCATCCGTCTGTTCGGTGCATATCCGGAGGGTATGTCGTTTGCCATTCTGATTATGAATGCGTTCACTCCGCTCATCAACACCTATGTTAAACCTAAACGCTTTGGGGAGGTAGCGAAGAAGAAATGAAAAAGTTAGAATCATCCTTGAAGAATATGTTGCTGGTACTTACGGGCGTTACCGCAATCTCCGTAGCGTTGCTGGCTTATGTAAACGAATTGACGAAGGAGCCCATTGCGCAGGCCAATGCAAAGACCTTGAGCGATGCCGTAAGTGCGGTGGTTCCGGGCTTCGACAATGACCCCATCGCCGAGAAGAAGATGCAGGAAGTAAACGGAGTACAGTATTCTGTATATCCTGCCACCAAAGGCGGAGAATATATCGGAGCTGCTGTGGAAGCTGTTGCCATGGGTTTTGGCGGTGAGCTGAAAGTGTTGGTCGGTTTCGATGCTGAAGGCAAAATCATCGACTACTCCTTGTTGTCGCATGTGGAAACTCCGGGGTTGGGTTCCAAGGCTGCCGACTGGTTCAAGAAAGGCAATAAAGGTGACATCACCGGCATGAATCCGGGTGAAGCTGCATTGACAGTGAGCAAGGACGGTGGTAAAGTAGATGCCATTACAGCGTCTACCATCACCTCACGTGCTTTTTTGAATGCAGTGAATGCGGCTTATGCTGCCTATGCCGGTCAGGAAACTGCCGACGGCACTACCGGCGCTACTCAAAAGAATGTTGAACAACCTGCTGATTCCGCAGCTCCCGAAGCTGTGGATACACTCAGCGCTAAATGAGAAAGGAGTAGAAGATATGAATAATTTTAAAGTTATGATGAACGGGATTATCAAAGAGAATCCTACGTTTGTACTCCTGCTGGGTATGTGTCCTACACTGGGTACCACTTCCTCTGCCATTAACGGTATGGGTATGGGACTGGCTACAATGTTCGTGCTGATATGTTCCAATGTGGTGATTTCTGCCATCAAGAATCTGATTCCCGATATGGTGCGTATCCCTTCATTCATTGTAGTCATAGCATCATTTGTGACACTGTTGCAGATGATAATGCAAGCTTACGTTCCTGCATTGTACGCCACACTGGGCCTGTTCATTCCACTGATTGTTGTAAACTGTATCGTATTGGGACGTGCCGAGGCATTTGCTGCCAAAAACAATCCGGTGGCTTCCTTGTTCGACGGTCTGGGCATGGGCTTGGGCTTTACCATTGCACTGACATTACTGGGTGCCGTGCGTGAGTTCCTGGGAACCGGCAAGATATTCAACTTGAGTATCCTTCCTGAAGAATACGGCATGTTGGTATTTGTCCTTGCTCCGGGTGCATTCATCGCATTGGGCTATCTCATTGCTTTAATCAACAGTATGAAGAAGAATTAATAATGAAAAATTAAAAATGAAAAAATTGAGAACGTATCGGCGGTAGGCTGCCGAGCTTTTAATTTTTAGTTTTTAATTCTTAATTTAATGATTATGGAATATATATTGATATTTATCTCGGCAATCTTTGTAAACAACATCGTATTGTCGCAATTCTTGGGAATTTGCCCGTTCTTGGGGGTTTCCAAGAAAGTGGAGACTGCATTGGGCATGTCGGCAGCGGTGGCATTCGTGCTCACCATCGCCACTATCGTGACATTCCTTATTCAGAAGTATGTGCTCGACGCTTTTGATTTGGGCTATTTGCAGACTATTACCTTTATCTTGGTGATTGCCGCATTGGTGCAGATGGTAGAGATTATCCTGAAGAAAGTTTCTCCTTCTCTGTATCAGGCCTTGGGCGTGTTCCTGCCGTTGATTACTACCAACTGCTGTATTCTCGGTGTGGCTATCCTTGTTATCCAAAAAGATTATGATTTGCTGACGGGAGTGGTTTATGCATTCTCCACGGCACTTGGTTTCGGCTTGGCACTGACACTGTTTGCAGGCCTGCGCGAGCAAATGAGCCTGGTTAGTGTACCGAAAGGTATGCAGGGTACTCCGATAGCTTTGATTACTGCCGGACTGCTGGCAATGGCATTCATGGGCTTTTCGGGGGTTGTGAAGATTTAAAGAAGAAAAACCGGAAATAAAGTGGAAGGGGGATAAACTAAAATTTATCCCCCTTTTTCTGTTTTTATTAATTTATTTCCTTACATTTGTGGCGTATTGATAACCTAAAAGCTAAATTATCTATATTTAATATGAAAGGGAAAATCTTAGTTACGGGTGGAACCGGTTATATTGGTTCTCACACGGTGGTGGAACTTCAAAACGCAGGTTATGAAGTTGTTATTATTGATAATTTGTCAAACTCCAGCGCAGATGTTGTAGATAACATAGAGAAGGTATCGGGCATCCGCCCTGCATTCGAGGAATTGGATTGCTTGGATTATGCCGGTCTTGACGCTGTGTTTACCAAATATAAAGGCATTAAAGCCATCATTCACTTTGCGGCCAGCAAGGCTGTGGGTGAATCTGTCCAGAAACCGTTGCTTTACTATCGTAATAACCTGGTTTCACTGATAAACCTGCTGGAATTGATGCCGAAGCATGGAGTGGAAGGTATCGTATTCTCTTCTTCCTGCACAGTTTACGGCCAGCCGGACGAACTTCCGGTAACGGAAAAGGCACCTATTAAGAAAGCTGAGTCTCCGTATGGAAACACGAAGCAAATCAATGAAGAGATTGTACGTGATACGGTTGCTTCCGGTGCTCCGATAAACGCCATCTTGTTGCGTTACTTCAACCCGATAGGTGCACACCCCACAGCATTGCTGGGAGAGTTGCCTAACGGTGTACCGCAGAACTTGATTCCTTATCTTACCCAGACCGCTATCGGCATCCGTGAGAAACTGAGCGTGTTTGGTGACGATTATGATACTCCCGACGGTTCTTGTATCCGCGACTTCATCAATGTAGTCGATTTGGCCAAAGCACACGTAGTGGCTATCCGCCGTATCTTGGAGAACAAGCAGAAGGAAAAAGTGGAAGTATTCAATATCGGTACAGGTCGTGGACTTTCCGTATTGGAACTGATTAATGCTTTCGAAAAGGCTACCGGTGTAAAACTGAACTATCAGATAGTAGGTCGGCGTGCCGGTGATATTGAGAAGGTATGGGCAAACCCGGAATTGGCAAACAATGAACTGGGTTGGAAGGCAGAAACAAGTATTGAAGATACTTTACTTTCTGCATGGAAATGGCAGTTGAAGCTTCGTGAAAGAGGTATTCAATGACAAACTTTGAATTTGTGTTTTTTAACAAATAGGCAATAAACAAATGCCTCCCCGCATTTGTTTATAATGTGCAAATCAGCCTGAAGCTGTTTATGTATATGTGAATATCCGTAACTAGTACGTATGCCTCCCCGGCATAGACAGGTAAGATTGCATAGTAGTTTTGTCGTGTTTTATTTTGTGTTTGTGTTGTGAATAAGCCTTGTCGAGAGACAAGGCTTATTTTTTGTATATTATATACAGAATCTCTGTTGTCAATTCAGTGTTTTCATAAGATGGGTGGGCAATTCCTTTTTCTTGCTAATTGTTAACTGACGTTATCATGTCTGTAACAATTTGTTCCAATTGTAGTATTAATCGTTCAAAATAGTCTTTTTTGTTCAAAAAATGCTATACACGGTAACAACTACATGCAAATTGTTTATACATTTGCGTTGTTGTTTATGTAACTATTGGGATGAACAAACCATAGCTGACAAACGTTAATAGGTACGAGTACATAGCTGATGAAAGACGCGACTTGGCTGACTTGTTAATGAGGATACACGCGACTTACAACTTAGTATTGGGAAAAATAATTAAGGAAATATAGAATAAAAAGATTGCTTATGTCACAGATTGTCGGACATATCTCACAGGTAATCGGGCCTGTAGTAGACGTCTATTTCGAAGGAACGGAGGCAGAAATGATGTTGCCGAGTATTCACGACGCACTGGAAATAAAAAGGTCGAACGGCAAAAGACTGATTGTAGAGGTACAGCAGCACATTGGTGAAAACACGGTGCGTACTGTTGCTATGGACAGTACGGACGGCCTGCAGAGAGGAATGACAGTGCATCCGCTGGGAGGCCCCATCACCATGCCGATAGGTACACAAATCAAAGGCCGCCTGATGAACGTAGTGGGCGACTCTATCGACGGCATGAAGGAGTTGGACCGTACCGGTGCTTATCCCATCCATCGCGACCCCCCTAAGTTTGAAGATTTGACTACCGTACAAGAGGTGCTTTATACAGGCATCAAGGTTATCGACTTGCTGGAACCATATAGCAAGGGCGGTAAAATCGGTCTGTTTGGTGGCGCCGGTGTAGGCAAGACGGTGCTTATCCAAGAGCTCATTAATAATATTGCGAAGAAGCAGCACGGCTTCTCTGTGTTTGCCGGTGTAGGAGAACGTACACGTGAAGGCAACGACCTGCTGAGAGAAATGATTGAATCCGGCGTTATCCGTTACGGAGAAGAATTCAAGAAAGGTATGGAGGAAGGCCATTGGGATTTGTCCAAAGTAGATTATGACGAAGTGGCCAAATCACAAGTGTCTTTGATATTCGGTCAGATGAACGAACCTCCCGGTGCGCGTCAGTCCGTGGCATTGTCTGGGTTGACGGTGGCCGAGTCCTTCCGTGACATGGGAGCGGAGACGGACGGTCCGCGTGACATTCTGTTCTTCATTGATAATATCTTCCGTTTCACCCAAGCCGGTTCCGAGGTTTCGGCCTTGCTGGGCCGTATGCCTTCTGCCGTAGGCTATCAGCCGACACTGGCAACGGAAATGGGTGCCATGCAGGAGCGTATTACCTCTACAAGAAACGGCTCCATCACTTCCGTGCAGGCTGTATATGTGCCTGCCGATGACTTGACCGACCCTGCT
>ENA-OPMN01000556-OPMN01000556.1-human-gut-metagenome-genome-assembly--contig:-NODE-556-length-13864-cov-2.659280_pt1 | contig 13864 bp, 12 predicted proteins | sample MGYA00241524_ERZ501745 | MGnify/ENA primary metagenome ERZ501745 (study PRJEB25962, sample SAMEA2042567) | human gut metagenome | biome: human gut; feature: human-associated habitat; material: faeces...
GGATCGGAAAAAATTTATAAAGCACGTTCCAAATTCAAGTTTGGAGAAATAGACTATTGAGAACATACGAGAATAAAGACGAACTTAAAAAAGAGATAAATAAAAGCTTTGCAAAGTATATTTTTGAATTTAATGATATTCCAGAATCTTTAAAGGATAAGAGGGTTGATGAAGTTGACCGAACTCCGGCAGAAAATCTCGCTTACCAAGTTGGATGGACAACGCTCGTCCTTAAATGGGAAGCAGATGAAAGAAAAGGTCTTCATGTCAAAACTCCTTCAGATGATTTTAAATGGAATCAGCTTGGTGAATTATATCAATGGTTCACAGATACATATGCGTATCTGTCACTGCAGGAGTTGAAAGATATGTTGAATGATAATATTAATTCTATTTATGCAATGATCGATTCGCTAAGTGAGGAAGAATTATTTAAACCACATATGAGAAAATGGGCTGGCGAAGCAACTAAGACAGCTGTCTGGGAAGTATACAAGTTCATACATGTTAACACAGTTGCTCCATTCGGAACATTTAGAACTAAGATTAGAAAATGGAAAAAAATAGCACTATAACTCAGAAGTTGTATTATTGAATAAAATGGAGATTTTGATATGAAAGACAAGGCAAACAAGGGCTATTGGCAACGACTTGCAAAAATATATGCACCTTTGATGGAGTCAGATAAGAAATTTTATAATGCAATCTGCGGTGCAGCTGCTGGGGGAAAATTTACATTGACATATCCAGAAAAATATTTATAATAGACATATCGCATAAAAATGCGCGACAGTTCGTTTGTACCATCCTGTCGTTAAATAAAACCAGGGCTGCTAAGAAGACTTTTTATGTAATTTAGCCCTGTAGGTGTGTATACATTTACAGGGCTTTCTATATGTGCTCACAGTGGGGCACGTTCTTTTCTAAGCAATTCTGTTTTTATTCCACAATAAATTAGAGGAGAAACTAAAATGTATTATTTAAAAACCGAGAACAGCTTTGATTCTGCACATTTTCTGAAGGGGTATGCCGGAAAATGCAGGAATCTTCATGGTCACCGCTGGAGAGTTGTTGTTGAAATAGCAGCAGACCAGTTAAAGGATGAGGGTCAGACAAGAGGAATGCTTGTGGATTTTTCTGATTTAAAAAATGCTTTGAAGGATATCTGTGATGATTTTGACCACAGCTTGATTTATGAAAAAGGTTCTCTAAAAGGTGCGACAATTGCTGCATTACAGGCGGAGGAGTTTCGTATGATTGAAGTTGGCTTCAGACCTACTGCGGAGCATTTTTCAAAATATTTCTATGAGCTGATGAGTGTAAAAGGCTTTCCAATCCACAGAGTGGAAGTATACGAGACACCTAATAATGTAGCAGCATACGAACAATAAAGGAAAGAAACTAATATGAAAGTTGTTGAGAAATTTATAAGTATTAATGGAGAGGGAAGAAGAGCCGGAGAATTGGCGGTGTTTATCAGATTCAAGGGTTGTAACCTAAATTGCTCCTACTGTGATACAAAGTGGGCCAATGAGCCAGCTTGTGATTACGAGGAGCTGTCACCAGATAAGATTTGTGAATATGTCAGTGAGACAGGCATTAAAAATGTGACGCTGACAGGGGGAGAGCCTTTATTACAGAAGGATATCAGGAGTCTGGTAGAAAAATTATTGAACAAATCGGACATTCGAGTAGAGATTGAAACTAATGGAGCGGTTGATATTGCTCCCCTTGCCAATGCATTTTCAAAAGAAAAACTTAGCCTTACTATGGATTACAAGCTGCCATCCAGCGGCTGTGAGGAGAAAATGCTTCTCTCCAATATGGAGGCTTTAAGAAAGCAGGACACAGTCAAGTTCGTTTCGGGCAGCATTAATGATTTGGAATGTGCAGAGAAAATAATTGAAAAATTTCATCTGACAGAAAGATGCCAGGTATTCATAAGCTCAGTGTTTGGTTCAATTGAGCCAGTGGAAATCGTGAATTTCATGACCGGTAAAAGGATGAATGATGTGCGTCTTCAGATTCAGATGCACAAGGTAATCTGGAACCCAGAGGAAAGGGGCGTATAATGTGAAAAATCCTAATATCAAAGATTTTTTACGTGCAAATTTGTGCTTTCAGCCCAAAGTTTGCGGGGTGAAGCAAGAATGGAGATTATGATGATAGATACGAAAGCAATTGAGGAGCATATTAGAGGGATTCTTGTTGCATTGGGCGACGACCCGGAGAGGGAGGGCTTAAAGGATACACCAAAGCGAGTTGCGAAGATGTACGAGGAGGTCTTTCTTGGGATGAATTACTCCAATCACGAAATTGCGCAGATGTTTGATAAGACATTTGAGGATGGAATTGAGGAGCTTGATACTTCTAAGGTTGTAGTTATGAAGGACATCGACCTGTTTTCTTACTGCGAGCACCATATGGCGCTTATGTATGATATGAAGGCGACAGTTGCGTACATTCCTAATGGGAAGGTTATAGGCTTATCAAAGATTGCAAGAATATGCGATATGGTTGGAAGAAGACTGCAGTTACAGGAAAGAATCGGTCAGGATATTGCGGACATTATGACAGAGATAACAGGAAGCGAGGATGTTGCGGTGGTGCTTGAAGGATATCACAGCTGTGTGTCGGCAAGAGGAATTAAGAAAAACAACACGAGAACAATGACTGTAGAGTTAAGAGGAAGCTTTAAGGACGATGCAGCATTACAAATGTATCTAAGATAGGAGAGATGAGTTATGAAAGCATTAGTATTATCAAGCGGTGGCGTGGATTCCACTACGGCACTGGCATTGGCAGTGAGCCGATATGGAAAGGACAATGTAATTGCTCTGTCAGTTTCTTATGGACAGAAGCACGATAAAGAAATTCAGGCGGCAAAGGCTGTTTCTGCATTTTACGGAGTGGAGCAGTTATTCCTGGATCTGAGTAAGATTTTTCAATATAGCAACTGCTCTTTATTGCAGCAGTCTACAGAGGAAATTCCAGAGGAGAGCTATGCCATGCAGATTGAAAAGACGGAGGGCGAAAAGCCTGTAAGCACCTATGTGCCATTTCGAAATGGACTGTTTCTTTCATCGGCGGCAAGCATTGCACTAAGCAAGGACTGCAGCGTGATTCTTTATGGCGCACATGCAGATGATTCAGCTGGTTTTGCTTATCCAGACTGTTCACCGATGTTTAATGATGCTATGAATCAGGCGATTTTTGAGGGCTCAGGACATCAGTTAAAGGTGGAGGCGCCATTTGTGAATATGACTAAGGCGGAGGTGGTGAAGATGGGCTTAGAGCTTAACGCACCATACGAGCTTACATGGTCCTGCTATGAAGGAAAGGATGTGCCTTGCGGCAAATGTGGAACCTGTATCGACAGAGCGGCTGCATTTGCAGCAAATGGGGTAAGTGACCCTGCAATAAAATAAAAATTGGAGAAAGCTATGAGAGAAAAAGAGAATTTAACATTATTAGGCAACCAGCAGAATAATTACGAGACAGATTACAACCCTGGCCTGCTTGAAACATTTGTAAACAAACATCCAGAAAATGATTATTTCGTGAAGTTTAACTGCCCGGAATTCACAAGTCTCTGTCCAATTACAGGGCAGCCTGATTTCGCAAACATTATTATTTCGTATGTCCCAGGCGAGAGAATGGTGGAAAGCAAGAGCTTAAAGCTGTACCTGTTTTCATTCCGTAATCATGGGGATTTTCACGAGGACTGCGTGAACGTGATTATGAAGGATTTGATTACGCTGATGGAGCCAAAGTATATTGAAGTGTGGGGCAAATTCACACCACGTGGTGGAATTTCCATTGATCCATACTGTAATTATGGAAAGCCAGGAACTAAGTGGGAAGATGTGGCATTCAACCGTATGGCAAATCATGATATGTATCCAGAGAAGGTGGATAATAGGTAAAATAACATTACTAAATTTCGTGCAATGCACAAAAACCAGAAGAGTGTTGTAAGGTAATAAAAGATTAAGCGATATTGTATGAATTTACTTCACACAATATCGCTTTTACGTGTCAGAAGAATCATCCAACGGAATTATTTATCCCAGTTAAATGAATAAGAGACAGCTTTTTTCCACATTCTGACCTTGGAATCACGCTCATTCTGGGTGATTTCAGGGTCAAATGTTCTGTCTACAGACCAGTTCTTTCTTATGTCATCGGTACTTTTCCAGTAACCAACTGAAAGTCCAGCAAGGTAAGCCGCACCCATGGCAGTTGTTTCAACACATACAGGTCTGTTTACAGGAGCACCGGATATATCCGCCTGCATCTGCATAAGAAGATTGTTAGCACTTGCACCACCATCGACCTTAAGAGAAGAAAGTTCTATGCCTGAATCTGCCTTCATTGCAGCAAGAACATCGTTTACCTGATAAGCGATTGATTCAAGTGTAGCACGTATAATGTGGTATTTGTTGACACCACGGGTTATTCCTAAGATAGTACCTCTTGCGTACTGGTCCCAGTATGGCGCACCAAGTCCTGTAAATGCGGGAACAACGTAGCATCCGTTGGTATCAGGAACTTTTCTTGCCATATATTCCGAATCCTGTGAAGAATCAATAAAATGCATTTCGTCACGAAGCCACTGTATGGCAGCTCCGGCTACATATATCGAGCCTTCAAGGGCATATGTGACTTTACCGTCAAGTCCCCATGCAATAGTAGTAACAAGACCGTTCTTTGAGAAAATAGGATTTTCTCCAGTATTCATAAGAAGGAAGCAGCCTGTTCCATATGTATTCTTGGCTTCTCCTGCATCAAAACAGGTCTGTCCGAAAAGCGCAGCCTGCTGGTCGCCGGCAGCTCCGCCAATTGGGATAGGACAGCCGAAGAATTCAGCGGAGGTCTCACCAAATATGCTGCTTGAAGGAACTGGCTTAGGAAGCATGCATTTTGGAATATCAAGCTGGGCTAATATATCGTCATCCCATTCAAGAGTGTTAATATTAAAAAGCATTGTTCTTGATGCATTGGAATAATCTGTGGCATGAACCTGACCTTTAGTAAGTTTCCAGATTAACCATGTTTCAACTGTTCCAAAAAGAAGATCACCTTTTTCGGCACGCTCACGGACACCTTTAACATTATCAAGAATCCATTTTAATTTGGTTCCAGAGAAATATGCATCAATAACAAGACCGGTTTTGTTACGGATTGTTTCGGTAAGCCCTTCCTCTTTAAGAGAATCTGCGTATTCTGAAGTTCTTCTGCACTGCCACACAATAGCATTGTATACGGGCTCACCGGAATGTCTGTCCCATACAACTGTTGTTTCACGCTGGTTGGTTATTCCTATTGAGGCAATATCTGACGCATTAGCACCTACATTTGCAAGAGCCTGCCTGGCAACTTCCAGAATTGTTGACCAGATTTCATCTGCATCATGTTCAACCCAGCCGGGTTTTGGAAAATATTGTGTAAATTCTTTCTGTGCAATACTGCACATCTCACCACTTCTGTTGAAAAGAATACAGCGGTTGCTTGTTGTTCCGGCATCAAGAGCCATTATGTATTTTGCCATGTTAAAGTCTCCTTTATATAATTTTTTAAACATATCCAGTTGATAGTTATTTTATATTTAAATTATTGTTTTATCAATGTAATAATGATAAAATGGAGATGGTATTTTGAGCAACGTGGGCTTATAAGATATTGAGGGTACAAAGGAGGCAGCTATGGTAGACATGAGCAGGTACAATAAGTTAAGGATTAACCCTGATAGATATAATTATGATCTGGCTACGAATCTTCCATTAAGAAGAACTTTCTGGAGAATAGCTGATAAAACAGTACTTTTTGATAACAAAACATATTGCATACTGGCGATAGATATAGAGAATTTTCACCTTATTAATAAGTGGTATGGTCGTGAAACTGGTGATGAGCTTCTTATAGAGATTGGAGAAGCTCTTAAGAGTATAGATGCCGGGTATGGAACAATTTCCGGATATATGGGTGGAGATAATTTCTGTGTTATATTTGAAGAGAATGATGATATAATTAATATTATCAGAGGAAAAATATCAGGTATTGTCAACGGATACAGGGGGCATGATATTACAAGGGCATATTATGGTGCATATAAGACTGCAGATAAGGATATAACTACAGGTGAGATGTGTGACTATGCGTATGGTGCGCTAGAGATAGCAAAACAGCGCCCTGATAAGGATATCTTCTGGTATGATGATAGTATGGCAAGGGAACAGGAAGCAGAAGCAAAGCTTATGCCAGAGATATGCAGTGCAATGGATAATGGAGAATTTACATTTTATCTTCAACCCAAATGTATATTACAGACAGGTAAGATTATTGGTTCTGAGGCACTTGTGAGATGGATAAGTCCTGAGAAAGGATTTATTTCACCAGGACAGTTTATACCGCTGCTTGAAAAGAATGGATTCATAAATAAACTTGATGTGTATATATGGGATAAAGTATGTCAGACTATAAGAAGATGGCTTGATGAGGGAAGAACAGTACTGCCAATATCAATAAATGTTTCGAGAGCAGATATATACTCTATGGATGTTGTAAGAATACTTAAAGGCATGATTGAAAAATATAATATTTCAACAGAGTATATTGAAATAGAGATTACAGAGAGTGCATATGTGGAGAATGGCTCGGTAATTAAGGATACAGAAAAGGCATTTAAGAATGCAGGCTTTAAGATTCTTATTGATGATTTTGGAAGTGGATATTCATCACTTAATATGCTTAAGGATATCGATGCAGATGTTCTGAAGCTGGATATGAAATTTCTCGACCTTAATCCGGAAAATAATGATAAAGGTGTAAGCATTATAACTGCAGTTCTTGATATGGCAAGACAGCTTGATATTCCGGCTATAGCTGAGGGTATTGAGACTGATGAACAGCTTAAACTGCTTGAACTTTTAGGCTGTGAATATGCACAGGGATACTATTATTACAGACCTATGCCTATAAGTGATTATGAGAAGCTTGTTGATGATAAGAATAATGTGGAGGATAAGCTTATTATTTTAAAAACAAGAAAGAATGATAAGTCTTATCTTAAGGAGATAACTGATTACTTCTGGAAGATTGCAGATGTTGATCTGGATACGGGAGCATATCACTTTATAAGAAGGACAGATGAGCCCGATTATGTTATGACACCAAGACCTAAGACTATTGCAGAATATGCAGGCAGATATATTAAGTATGGTGTTATTCACCCGGATGATGTTTCACTTTACAAGGAAGCTATTAATCTTGACAGAATTAAGAAACAGCTTGATAAGGGGAAAGAAAGAGGAAGATACCAGATAAGATATAATATGGATGGAACATATAAATGGTATGTATTTGAGGTTACTAAGCCGACGAATTATTCTGAGGATAACAGAAGAGTGCTTTTCTCATGGAAAGAAGCTGATTATCAGGCGGGTGCAAGAGAAGATGCAATGGATATTATTTATGATACATTTATTAAGATACTCAGAGCTGATTTTCTGCATGACAGATATGAACCTATAAAGTCAACCCAGGAGGACATAATAAGAGATGCCGGATTATCAGGCAGTATTAAGGAATATATTGACAAATATATTGATATGGGAGTAGTTCACCCTGAAGATGCCGGGACATATAGAGATTTTGCCAATCCAGACAGGGTGCTTGAGCATTTCAGAAACAATAAAAAATCATTGAGATTGAGATTCAGACGGCTTCTTGATGGTGAGTATAAGTGGATGGAGATGGTAGTATCAAAGAGTAAAGATTACAGTGATGAGATACCTGTGTTTATATTTTATCTCAGGGAAGTAAGATATATATATGAAGATACGATTGTTCCTGAAACAGGCGGAGATGAGAAAGAATTTGCAGAAGATATATGGCATACATCTGAGTATAATTTTGTCATTGATCTGACAACAGATACGGTACTAAGGACAAGCGGAATATCTGAATGGGAAAGAGAGACAGGAGCAGGGAAGGATACATTTTCATCATGTATAGCATATCTTACTGACGGATTTATCTGTGATGAATATAAGTCTGTTTATAAGAATTTTATGGACAGACACAGACTTATAAATGAGTTTAATCAGGGACGGCAGTCGCAGACGCTGGATTACAGAAGGATGTTTAAGGGTGAGCCAGTGTGGATGAGAATTATTATGTTTCTATATAAAGATAAAAAAACAGGCGATATATGCGCCAGGGAAATAGTAAGCAATATCAATGATGCAAAGAAACAGGAGATGGAATTGTGGGCTCAGGCCGCAAAGGAACAGTAACTATGTTAAACAATAGTAACGATTGTTATTATGAATAACTTTACAACCTTTTCTTTCAATGATATTATGTGTGTTGCTAAAAGAATGTACAGCTAAGGAGGCATTATGGCACAGGAAATATTAAATGTGAGCCAGCTTAAGGTTGGTGTTGAAGATAAAGAAATACTTCATGGGGTTGATCTTTCTCTTAATAAGGGAGAGACTCATGTACTTATGGGACCTAACGGAGCAGGTAAGTCTACTCTTGGTTATGCTCTTATGGGTAACCCAAGATATGAGATATTAGGTGGTAAGGTTACATTTAACGGAGAAGATTTACTTTCTAAGAATGTTGCTGAGAGATCACAGGCAGGTCTTTTTCTGTCATTCCAGAATCCTATTGAGGTTCCTGGTATTACACTCGGTAATTTTATAAGAAGTTCTATGGAGCAGCGTGGAAAGAAGATGACATACTTCAAGTTCAAGAAGCTCCTTCAGGAGAAGATGGAATTCCTTCAGATGGATCCATCATATATGGACAGAGACCTTAATGTTGGTTTCTCAGGTGGTGAGAAGAAGAAAGCTGAGATATTACAGCTTCTTATGCTTGAGCCTTCTCTTGCTATTCTTGATGAGACTGACTCAGGACTTGATGTAGATGCTGTTAAGACAGTATCGCTAGGTGTTGAAGAATATCAGAAGACTCAGAACGGAGCACTTCTTATTATCACTCACAGCACCCGTATCTTAGAGGCACTTAAGGTGGATTATACTCATGTTCTTGTCAATGGTAATGTTGTTGCAACAGGCGACAGTGCTATGATTGATGATATCAATGAGAATGGTTTCGAAAGATTCATCAGGTAATTAAGGCTCGGAGGCTTGTAATGGAAGAAAAGACATTTGTAGATGACATAAACAGAAGTGTTTATGATATTAAGAACGAAGAGAAGGACGCTTATAGAATAAAGCAGGGACTTACTCCAGAAATCGTTGAGAAGATATCAGAAGAGAAGCATGATCCTGCTTGGATGAGAGAGTTCAGACTTAAGTCATTAGAGATATATAATAATATGCAGGTGCCTGACTGGGGTCCGTCTATTGATGGACTCAATATGGATAATATTGCTACTTATGTTCGTGCCAATACGAATATGAAGGGTGACTGGAATGATGTACCAGAAGAGATTAAGGATACATTTGACAGATTAGGTATTCCTAAGGCGGAGAGAGAGTCGTTAGCCGGAGTTGGAGCACAGTACGACTCAGAGCTTGTATACCATAATGTCCGTAAGGAGGTTGCTGACCAGGGTGTTGTATACACTGATATGGAAAGTGCACTTACAGGTGAATATGCAGATATGGTACACGAGCATTTTATGAAGCTTATTACACCACAGGATCATAAGTTCGCAGCACTTCACGGAGCTGTATGGTCTGGTGGTTCATTTGTGTATGTACCAAAGGGAGTTAATCTTGAGATTCCTCTGCAGTCATATTTCAGACTTAATGCTGCAGGAGCAGGTCAGTTTGAGCATACACTTATTATTGTTGATGAGGGTGCAAGTCTTCACTTTATTGAAGGATGTTCAGCACCTAAATATAATGTTGCCAATCTTCATGCAGGTGCGGTTGAGCTTTTTGTGGCTAAGAATGCAAAGCTTCGTTACTCAACAATTGAGAACTGGAGCAAGAATATGTATAATCTTAACACTAAGAGAGCAACTGTTGCTGAAGGTGGTAAGATTGAATGGGTTTCAGGCTCATTTGGTTCGCATGTATCATATCTGTATCCTATGAGTATCCTTAATGGAGAACGCTCAAGCTGTGAATTCACAGGAATTACATTTGCAGGAAAAGGACAAAATCTTGATACAGGTGCAAAGGTTGTCCATACAGGAAAGAACACAAGCTCATATATTAATACTAAGTCAATATCAAAGGATGGTGGAATTAGTACATTCAGGTCATCAGTTATAGTTAATTCCAAGGCAGAGAATTCCAAGGCTTCTGTATCGTGTCAGTCACTTATGCTTGACAGCATATCACGTTCAGATACAATCCCGGCAATGGATATTAAGACAAGCAAGGCGGATGTCGGACACGAAGCACAGATTGGAAGCATAAGCGATGAAGCAGTATTCTATCTTATGTCAAGAGGAATGACAGAGGAAGATGCAAGAGCCTGTATCGTAAGTGGATTTGCAGATAACGTATCTAAGGAGCTTCCACTTGAATATGCAATTGAAATGAATAATCTCATAAGACTTGAAATGAAAGGCAGTATAGGTTAATTGTGCTGATAAGATGAGCAGGAATGGAGAAATTTATGAATAATAATGAATATAGAATAAATGCACTTCCAGCAAAGACATGGTACCAGCTTAATATGAATGATACACGTCTTTTATGGGATGATAATTTAGTACCTTGTGATATGGATACAAAAGGCTGTGATAAGGTATGTTCAGATGTTAATGCTAAAGATTACAGTGATATAGAAAATGCAGTTCTTACAGGTGCAGGCAAAGAAGCAGATGTGTTATTTGAAGCAGGCGTAACTAATACATTACTTGTAAATGCAGATAAAGAAACTAACGGCCAGACATTATATATTAATGTCAATGGCAATGATAAGAGCCAGTCAGGAAAGATTATAGTTAATGTAGAGGATAATGTTACATTTACAATAATTGAGAACTTTAAAGGTGAGAGCAGTACAGAAGGCAGGGTAGCATTAAGAACACTTATAGATACAGGTCTTAACAGCAAGGTACGCCTTATTCAGGTATATATGCAGCCAGAAAGCATTGATGTATTAAGCGATACAGGATGCAGGCTTTCAGATAATGCCTCATTTGAGATTGTTCAGGTATTCGTAGGCAGGGGCAGTCTTTATGATGGAATAAGGACAGAGCTTATAGGCAATAATTCTGCATTTACAGCAGATATTGGATACCTTGGAGCTAAGAAGCAGAATATAGATATTAACCTTATATCTAATCATATTGGAAAGAAGACTAACAGCGGGATAAGAGTTGATGGTGCATTAAAGGACGAAGCCTCTAAGCTTTTCAGAGGTTCTATTGATTTTAAAAATGGTTCTTCTGGTTCAGTTGGTGCAGAGACAGAAAATGTACTTTTACTTGGCGAAGATGTCAGAAATAAGACAATACCTCTTATACTCTGTGCAGAGGAAGATGTTAATGGTTCACACGGAGCTACAATCGGTGAGCTTGATGAGGAAACATTATTCTATTATGCTTCAAGAGGCATTGATAAGAAGAACGCAGAGGATATAATGACTAAAGGAAGAATTGAAGTTATTATAAGAAAGATTAATGACGAGGACACAGAAAAGCTTGCAGAGGAGCAGCTTGAAGAAGTGTTGCAGTAATGGAGGCAGTAATGGAGATTAAAGAGCAGAAAGATTATAGAAAAGATTTTCCACTTCTTAATAATAATTCTTCTATATATATTGATAATGCGGCAACAGCACAGAAGCCACAGTGCGTAATTGATGCTGAAAGCAGATTTTATGAGGTTAATAATGCCAATCCTCTCCGTGGCTTTTATCCATTAAGTCTTGCCGCTACTAAGGAATATGAGGATGCAAGGGAGGTTGTAAGACAGTTTCTTAATGCGGACTCTGATAAGGAGATAATCTTTACAAGAAATACAACAGAAAGCCTTAACCTTGTTGCATACAGCTATGGTATTAATAATCTTAAGGCTGGAGATGAAATAGCAGTCTCAATAATGGAACACCACAGCAATCTTCTGCCATGGCAGATGGTTGCAAGAGTGACAGGTGCAACTTTAAGATATCTGGAATGTGAGAAGGACGGAACATTAAAAGATGATACTCTTAAAGAGGGAATTAATGCTAATACTAAGATCGTTGCAGTTGCACAGGTTTCCAATGTATTAGGCTGTGTCAATCCAATTAAAAAGATAGCCCAAATAGCACACGATAATGGTGCTGTTATGGTTGTTGATGCGGCACAGAGTGCTCCACATATGAAGATTGATGTAAAAGACTTAGATGCTGATTTTCTTGCGTTTTCAGGACATAAGCTTATGGGACCTATGGGAATTGGTGTACTTTATGGTAAGGAAAGCATACTTAGGAATATGCAGCCATTTCTTACAGGTGGTGAGATGATTAATTCGGTTACTAGAGATGGTGCAACTTATGCAGAACTTCCACACAAGTTCGAGGCAGGAACGGTAAATGCGGCAGGAGCTGTTGGTCTTGCAGCAGCAATTAAATACATTAGTGAGATAGGCTTTGATTATATACAGCAGAAAGAAGAAAGACTTGCAAAGATTGCTATTAACGGACTTAAAGACCATAAGTACATTCATATATTAGGCTCTGATGATTATAAGAACCATACAGGAATAGCAGCATTTACAATAGATGGGGTTCACCCACACGATGTAAGCGAGATATTATCTTCTGACGGAATAGATGTAAGGGCTGGGCATCACTGTGCACAGCCACTGCTTACATTTCTTGGAGTTAATAATGCGACAAGAGCAAGTTTTATGTTCTATAATACAGAGAAGGAAGCAGAAGCATTTGTTGAGAGTGTGCTTAACGTAAGAAGGAGAATGGGTTATGATGAATAGAGGCTTTTATAATGAAATACTTACAGAACATAATATAAGACCAGAATTTAAACACGACTTAGAAGATGCCAATATCGTCCTTGAGGGTGTAAATCCTAACTGTGGTGATGATATATGGCTTAAGCTTAAGGTTGAAGACGGTATTATTAAGGACGGAGCTTTTATTGGAGATGGCTGTGCTATATCCCAGGCATCGGCTGATATTATGCTTGGGATGATAATTGGAAAGACTAAAGAAGAAGCTTTAAAGCTTGGAGATTTATTCTTTAAGATGATTAAGGGTGAAGCAACCGATGAGGAGATTGAAGAATTAGACGAGGCATCAGCACTTAAAGATATATCACATATGCCTGCAAGAGTAAAATGTGCTGTACTTGGCTGGCATACATTAGATGAGGCATTAAATAAGGAGTAATATGGCAAAGTATATTATGGCGCTTGATCAGGGAACGACAAGCTCAAGATGTATATTATTTGATAAGGCTGGCAATATCTGTTCAATGGCACAGAGGGAATTTGAACAGATATATCCTAAGCCGGGCTGGGTGGAACACAATCCAATGGAGATATGGTCAACACAGTATGCAGTTATGTCTGAGGCTATGGCACTTTTGGGTGCTAAGCCTAATGATATAGCAGGCATTGGAATAACCAACCAGCGTGAAACCACAATTGTGTGGGATAAAGAAACTGGTGAGCCTGTATACAATGCAATTGTATGGCAGTGCAGACGTACAGCCAAGGATATTAATCTGCTTGTAAAAGATGGTTATGCAGATGTAATCAAGGCAAAGACAGGACTTGTGCCAGATGCGTATTTTAGTGCAACTAAGATTGCGTGGATACTTAGTAATGTAGCAGGAGCAAGGAAAAAGGCAGAAGAGGGCAGATTGCTATTCGGTACGGTTGACACCTGGCTTATATGGAAGCTTACAGGCGGTGCGGTGCACGTT
>ENA-OPMN01000559-OPMN01000559.1-human-gut-metagenome-genome-assembly--contig:-NODE-559-length-13758-cov-2.086696_pt1 | contig 13758 bp, 9 predicted proteins | sample MGYA00241524_ERZ501745 | MGnify/ENA primary metagenome ERZ501745 (study PRJEB25962, sample SAMEA2042567) | human gut metagenome | biome: human gut; feature: human-associated habitat; material: faeces...
CGGTAGTTGCCCGTGGCCTGAAGAGAGAAGCCGTATGGCAACATGAGGGAGGCCTGGGTGCGCACATTCCAAGTGAAATTATCATTGCCTGGATCGTCTATCGTCTGACCGTCGATAAAATATTGATAGCCATGGAGCTTGAAATAATAGAAATTGGCCGACGTACTGAGGTCGAGGATGCGGAAGAACTTATCCTTCAAAGTCACTTCCAAACCGGTCGAAAGGCTCTTGGCCACATTGAAATGGGTCTGATACATCATGCCATCCGTGGCACTCTTGTAGGTGATGTGCTCTATCACGTCGCTCGTTGGACGATAGTAGGCACTCAACAACAGCGAATGTTCCGTCCACGTCTGAAGATAATTGAGAGAGAAGGAATGGGAATACTCTGGGGTCAGTTCGGAATTTCCGAACGAGACCATCGTAGCGTCGCTTGTATTGCGGAAAGGATTGAGCTGGCCTCCCCATGGACGGCGCAGCCTGCGCGTATAGTTGACTTGCAACTGCTGGCTCTCCGAAAGTTGATAGCTAAGGAAGAGAGAGGGGAAAAGCTGGAAGAAGTCTTTCTTGTAAGGTGCGTCTCGCAAAGACGGGTCACGCTCCTGCTCCCAGGACCTGCTCTCTGTCCTCACACGCCAGTATTCCCCGCGCAATCCTCCCATCACACCCCATTTTCCCCACTGTGTCGTGGCCGTGGCGTAGAGGGCATGGATGTCGTTGCGGTAAGAAAAATAATTGTAGCTGGATAGGTCCTCCACAAGGTCCTTGCCTGACCAAGAGTTGGCATCCACATAGCTGCGCTGAGGATTTGCCTGTCTGGAGAACTTACCTTGATAGCCCGTTTGGAGCGTGAAATGCTCGGTGATGGGATTTTCATAATCGAGCTTCAGCTCCCAAGTCTTATCATTTACGCGCATGGGGCGCAACTGATAGCTCTCTGCATGCTCGCGATCATCGACCGTACCATCAGGATGGTAAAACGTGGTGGAATCTTGATAGACGTTGTCGTCATCCATCTTCCAATTGTCATAGCTCGCCGAGAAGTCGATAAAATGTCTTTCGGTGAAGTTGTGCCGCCAACCCAATTCTCCATGCAGCATGCTCATACTAGCATCCGTCACCGTCTGACGCATCATCAACCGACTATCGTAGGATGCACCAACGACACCATAATGATAAGGTGTCGGCACATAGCGGTTGTGTCCACCCCTCATCAGCATTCCGTTGAAAGAAATATCATCTTTCTTCGACGCATGGAGCGTGAGTCCTGCACGGGAGAAGAGGTTGTTGCCATGGCCTCGACTCTCATTATCATAGTTCTGATAACTATTGTCGGCCAAAAATGTCTGGCGACTACATCCCCCACCCCGCATCTGGCGATGCCGATAGCCGATGTTGATATAGGCATCGAGCAACGACGAGTTGTAATTGATATTGTAAGAGGTGTTGACGCCGCCACGAGAGTTGGCACCAACCTGCGCCGAACCATAGTAGCCCGCACGACGTTCTTTCTTGAGCACGATATTGATGATGCCAGCCGAACCTTCGGCCGAAAACTTAGCCGAAGGATTGTCTATCACCTCGATACGCTCAATGCTCTCCGCAGGCATCTGCTGGAGTATCTCGCCACGATTATCTGAGGTAAGGCCCGATGACTTGCCATTGATCCATACCTCCACACTGGTATTGCCCCGCAACGAGACATTGCCCTCATTGTCCACTTCCACCGACGGGATGTTCTCCAGAACCTCCGAGGCCGTTGCACCTGCATTGCTGATTTGCTGATCGACATTGAAGGACTTGCGATCCACCTCCAACTTCATCTCCGACCGCTGACCAAGCACCGTCACCTCGTCGAGGGCCTGTGCATCCTCTGCCATGTAGATGGCTGGATAGTTATGGTTGGCATTCGACTTGGAAACAGAGAAGGCACGCACCACGTCCTTGTAGCCCGTGAAGCTCGTCGTGAGCGTGTATTGTCCGTCGGGGAGACCCGTAATAAGGAAACTGCCCTCGGTGTCGCTGATAGCCCCCTTGAAAATCTTGGTGTCTCCCTGCTTTCTTATAGCAACATTGATAAACTCCAAAGGAGTATTGGACTTTTTGTCCAGGATGCGTCCTCGTATCTGTCCCTGTGCCCACGCAACATGCACGCAGACCAAAAACAGCAACAAGGAGAAATAAATACGTTTCTTCATGCTTCTTTAGACTGACAACGCACCTAATAGTTTAAATAGAAAAACATCAGACACGCAGCGTACGCATAGAATTGAGCACACAGAGCACCATCACGCCCACGTCGGCAAAGACAGCCATACCCATCGTAGCAACACCTACAGAGGCAAGGAGAAGGACGAGCGCCTTGACGACAATGGCAAAGATCACATTTTGACGCGCATTGGCGATCGTTCTACGCGCAATACGAATGGCCTCGGCTATCTTAGAGGGCTTATCGTCCATCAGCACGACGTCGGCAGCGTCAATAGCAGCATCGGAGCCCATGGCGCCCATGGCAATTCCTACATCTGCACGTGCCAACACTGGGGCATCGTTGATACCATCGCCGACAAAAGCGAGGGTGCCTTTTTCCTGTGACTGCTGCTGGATCAATCGCTCCACACGCTCCACCTTGTCAGCAGGAAGCAACTCTGCGGCATAACTATCTATACCTACCTGCAGCGCCACCTGTCTGGCGACTGCCTCTTTGTCTCCTGTCAGCATCACCGTCTGCTTTACGCCAAGCTGGCGCAAAGCACGAAGGGCTTCGGAAGCATCGGCCTTGACCTGGTCAGAGATGACGACATGGCCAGCATAGCGACCATCAATAGCTACATGTACGACTGTCCCGGCATGGCCCTCACACCGTTTGCAGGGGTGCAAAGTCGCTCCCTCTGCCTCCATCATACGCTCATTGCCCACGGCTACCCTGTGGCCATTAACATCGGCGACAATGCCCTTGCCCACTACCTCGTGGACATGGTTTGTCGTACAACCATCGCCCACGTGCTGATATGCGCCTTGAAGGGCAACGGCTATGGGATGATGGGAAAAATGCTCCACATGGGCAGCAAGGTGGAGCAACTCTTTCTCACTCAAAGAGTCAGGATGGATGGCCTCAACAGCAAAAGTTCCTTGGGTCAATGTGCCAGTCTTGTCGAGGACCACAGTGTCAATATGAGCCAAAGCATCCATATAATTGCCACCCTTGATGAGGATGCCCTTGCGACTTGCACCACCAATGCCACCGAAGAACGACAACGGAACGGAGACGACCAGGGCACAAGGACAACTCACGACGAGGAAGGTCAACGCACGATAGAGCCAGGTGGAAAACGCATCGGCGTAGCTCGGATAGAAACACGGGGGAACAAAGGCGAGCACAAGGGCCGCTATGACAACGAAGGGTGTATAGACGCGGGCAAAACGACGAATAAACGACTCACTCTTCGACTTGTTCTCCGTGGAGTTTTCCACGAGAGCGATAATCTTGGAGGCTGTCGACTCGCCATAGGACTTGCCCACCCGCACACGAAGAACACCAGAGAGGTTGACACAACCAGAGATGACGTCATCGCCAGGGGCCACATCGCGTGGAAGGCTCTCACCTGTCAGCGCAACGGTATTGAGGCTGGATGTACCATCAAGTACCCTCCCATCAACCGGGACTTTCTCGCCGGGACGCACGACGATCGTCTCACCGACCCGAAGCACGTCTGGGTGTACCTCGACCACATCGCCATCACGCTCCACAAAGGCTACGTCGGGACGTATGTCCATCATTTTGGAAATAGATTTGCGACTTCGGTGTTCGGCATAATGCTCGAAGAGTTCTCCTACCTGAAAGAAAAGCATCACAAAGACGGCTTCAGGTAATTGGGGCTCGCCCCCTGGGAGAAAACCGATGAACAAGGCGCCAATCGTGGCGAGGCTCATGAGGAAGCATTCGTCAAAGGGATCGCCGTCCATAATGCCTTCGACAGCCTCCCATAGCACATCGTAACCTATCAAGAGGTAGGGCACCAGATAAACCAAGAGCATTTGCCATAGCGGCAAACTGTAGTGTTGCTCAATCAGCCAGGCTCCAACAAGGAGCAAGACGGTCAGAAGGATTCTCAACAATTTCATATTCTATATCGTTTTTTCGTTTGTCATGCACGTCCGCATCGTCAAACTCGGCAGAAACGGAATGCTGATTCGCTGGTGTCGGGTTTCCAGTAGTCTTGGAAGAGATGTGCGAGAGCAATAAGAGCGTGTGCTCTAATTGACAAATGCGGCGTATCTGATTTAAAAGACCATGCAAAGGTAAGGGGAATACTGTGCAACTGGGTTGCAAAGTGACGTATGGCATGAAAATCTCATATTATTTTCGTAACTTTGCAAGCATGATAACTCTAAACGACGCGACGTGGCGCTTTATCCGCGACCACCGCACGGACGACGTGCGCCAACTGGCCTTGATGGGAGTAAAGACGAGTGAGATCGATCTGCCATTGGCCCTGCAGCAGATACAGGGTTGGCAGACGGCACGCACGAAACTCCCCTCATGGGCTGCCAAGGAGGAGATCGTCTATCCACCACACCTCAACATGGAACAATGCTCCAGCGAGACTACGGCTGAATATAAGCGAGACCTGGTCAAACGGTTGTGTATGGTGCGAAAGACGATGGCCGACCTCACAGGAGGAATGGGTATCGACTTTTCGACACTTGCGCAGGACTTCGACAAGGCGGTCTATGTGGAACGCAACCCGACGCTCTGTGCGCTGATGGCACACAATGGTCCCGTACTGGGCCTGGACCATGTGGAGATACGCAATGAGGATTGCGCAGGCGTGCTGGCTATGCTGCCGCAACAAGACTTGATATTCATGGACCCTGCACGCCGCGACCATCATGGCGGAAGAGTGTTTCAACTCCAAGACTGCCAGCCAGACGTGCTTTCACTGCGCGAGAAGCTGCTGAGGAAAGCCCGGGTCATACTGCTGAAATTATCACCAATGCTCGACTGGCATGCAGCTGTACACCAATTGGACTGCGTACGGGAAGTGCATATTGTCGCAACAGGCAACGAATGCAAAGAACTGCTACTGGTCTGCTCGTCCGAACAGATAGGCGATGGAAACGTCTGCTGCGTGAACAACGGGCAACGGTTTTGTTTTCCTATGGAAACGACTCCCAACACAGGTCTAAAGACAAGTCAAGAAATCCACATGGAGGGCTTTCTCTATGAGCCCAATGCGGCCGTAATGAAGGGAGGATGCTTCGGCATGCTCTGCGAGAAGTATAAGGTTGTCGCACTGGGACACGACTCCCACCTCTTCACCTCGCCTATAATGATGGATGACTTTCCTGGTCGTAGATTCCGAATCAAAGCCGTCTCCTCATTCAACAAAAAGGAACTGAACCGGAATCTTGACAACATCAAACAGGCAAACATAGCCGTCCGGCACTTTCCCCTATCGGCCAACGAGCTGAGGAAGCGGCTCAAACTGCGCGATGGAGGAAACACCTACCTCTTTGCGACAACGTTTCAGCCGTCAAGTACAAGTCGTCAGGAACGTATATTAATGATAACGGAGAAGGCGTAACGCCCTCTCCGCTTTTTGTTTTTGAATTAGTCTGTCACGCCCAGTTCTCTCAGTGCACGACGAACAATATCATTTTCCTCATTCCACACACGGAAGTACTCATTCATCGTCCACAAATCGCGTGCGACAAGAGCCTTCAGTTGTAATCGAAGATAAGGAATCGTACGTTGTTGCTCCTCGTCGTCCTTCGGCACGATTTTCTCCTTGTTTCCTTGGGCAAAAATAGTATCCAAAAGGGCTTGCGGAACCTCGTAACGAGCGGCAAAATCCTCAAAAGTCTTCCACTGTTTGCGTAGTTGCTTGCGGTTGGCGTCAACATATTTGAGGTAGTTGTTGATGACGATGCTCTTTGCTGCCAACTGTCTGTGAAGGCGCGTATACTTCAATGTATCAAGTGGTACAAACACGTCGGGCATGATGCCGCCTCCACCATAGACCGCCCGGTGCTCCTTGAGCGTGTAGTAGCGCAAGGAGTCGGCAAAGTGGATGGAGTCAGGATTGGTCAATTCGCCATGCTTCAGACGATATTCGATGTCCATTTCGTAATCTTTCTTGTCACCCTTCTTATATGGCTTCTGTATGCAGCGGCCGCTGGGGGTGTAATAATGAGCGATGGTAAGCCGGATCATTGAGCCATCAGGGAGACCGAAAGGTCGTTGCACCAATCCTTTGCCGAACGATCGACGGCCAACAATCGTACCACGGTCGTGGTCCTGAATAGCGCCAGAGACAATCTCGGCGGCGGAGGCTGTAAACTCATTGACCAAGACTACTACACGGCCCTGCTGCAAGCGCCCATTGCCAAAAGCCTTGAACTCGCGACGTGGGGCATGGAGACCCTCCGTATAGACGATCATATCTCCATCGGACAGAAACTCGTTTGCTATGCGGGCCGCAGCCTCCAGATAACCTCCACCATTATCCTGCAGGTCGAGTATCAAGTCGGTCATGCCGAGCTTTTTGAGCGAATCTATAGCACACATCATCTCCTCATGCGTCTTCTCGCCAAAGTTTTCGAGCCGGACGAACCCGATACCTGGACGTATCATATAGGCCGCATCAACCGAGAGGACGGGTATCTTCGCACGCTTGACTATAAAAGAGAGTGGCTTGTCGACACCCCTTCTGATAACCGTCAGCGTCACCTTCGTGCCACGTTTGCCTCGAAGTCGGCGCACGATGTCGCTCCGATCCATCTTCACACCTGCTATTGCGGTGTCATTGACGGCAATAATACGGTCGCCAGCGAGGATGCCCACTTTCTCAGAAGGGCCTCCCGTGGTGGGCTGCATGACCACCAATGTGTCGTCAACGATATTGAACTGCACACCAATACCCTCGAAATCGCCTTGCAATGGTTCGTTGAGCGATTTCGTCTCCTTGGCATTGGTGTAACTGGAATGGGGATCCAACTTCTCCAACATGCCACGGATAGCATCCTCCACGAGTTTGCTCTCATCGACAGAATCGACATAATAGTTGTTGATAGCGACCTCAGCCATCTGTAACTTACGCAAAGCCGACTCAGGACCGAAATCGATTTGCAGCTGGGCACACGCCGAAAGGAAGGGGAAAAGCCCAAGAAACAAGAGCCATGCCAGTCGGCTCGTCCTGTATGGAAAGTGCTTTTTCATCATCTCTGTTTGTTTCTGTTTACAAAAAATATGGTATGCACGACGGTCACGCCTCTTCCGCATCAGGAAGATCCTCCTCTATCACCAAGTTGTTGATGATGAAGTTTTGTCGTTCCATCGTATTTTTGCCCATATAGTACTCCAGCAGTTTCTGAACCTGATCGTTCTTATGGAGCGTCACCTGCTCCAAACGCATATCAGGTCCTATGAAATGGGAGAACTCGTCGGGAGAGATCTCGCCAAGACCTTTGAAGCGAGTAATCTCTGGATCAGGGCCAAGATCACGGATAGCTTGCTGTCGCTCCTCGTCGCTATAGCAATAGATGGTCACGAAGTCTGACTTTTTCTCATTTTTTGTACGGCGTGCCTCTGCCTCTTTGACGACCTGCTTGTTCTTGATTTTCGTCTTGCGGTTGCGGACGCGAAACAATGGGGTCTGAAGCACATAGACATGCCCCTTCTTGATCAGTTCGGGGAAGAACTGAAGGAAAAAGGTGATGATGAGCAGACGGATATGCATACCGTCAACATCGGCATCGGTAGCAACGATCACCTTGTTGTAGCGCAACGCCTCCAGTCCATCCTCGATATCAAGAGCGGCTTGAAGGAGGTTGAACTCCTCATTCTCATAAACGACCTTCTTCGTCAATCCAAAAGAGTTGAGGGGTTTTCCGCGTAGCGAGAATACAGCCTGCGTATTGACATCACGACTCTTGGTGATGCTTCCGCTGGCCGAGTCGCCCTCGGTGATAAAGATGCAGCTATCTTCTTTACGGTCATTTTTCGCATCGCAGAAATGGATTCGGCAGTCACGAAGCTTCCTATTGTGGAGGTTGGCCTTCTTGGATCGCTCACGGGCCAACTTCGTCACACCCGCCATAGCCTTGCGCTCACGCTCGCTCTCCTTGATCTTTGTTTCCAGAATGTCCGCACAGTCCTCCTTGTGGATATGGAGGTAGTTGTCTACATTCTGTTTGATAAAGTCGCCGACATATTTATTGATGGTTTCCGCTCCGGGTGCCATGACGGTAGAACCGAGTTTGATCTTCGTCTGACTTTCGAAGACGGGCTCCTCCACATTGATAGCAATGGCAGCAACAAGACCATTACGGATGTCCGCATACTCATATTTGCCAAAATGCTCTTTGATCGTGCGAGCAATATGCTCCTTGAAAGCAGACTGGTGTGTGCCGCCCTGCGTGGTGTGCTGGCCGTTGACAAAGGAGTAATACTCCTCACCGTACTGGTTGGTGTGGGTAAACGCGATCTCGATATCCTCTCCCTTCATGTGGACGATAGGATAAAGGGGCTCGCCTGTCATATTGTCTGAGAGCAAATCTTTCAGACCATGACGGCTGAGAATGCGCCGCCCATTGTGCATGATAACCAACCCCGTATTGAGGTAGGTGTAATTGCGGAGCATCGTTTCCACGATGTCGTCGTGGAAAGAGTAGTTTTTGAAGAGCGTGTCATCGGGCTGAAAGAAGATAAACGTGCCGTTTTCATCCTGCGTATCCTCGGTGCGGTCACTTTGTAGTTGTCCTTTCTCGAAAACCAAGGAGCGCACCTTGCCTTCACGGTAGCTTCTCACTTCGAAACGGCTGCTCAGCGCATTGACTGCCTTCACACCCACACCATTGAGTCCGACGCTCTTTTTGAACGCTTTACTGTCATATTTACCGCCCGTATTGAGAACGGAAACGGCCTCGACGAGCTTGCCCTGAGGAATGCCACGGCCATAGTCGCGGACGGAGACGCGCAGGTGGTCTTCCACGTCGATCTCTATTCTGCTGCCAGCATTCATCTTAAACTCGTCGATGGAGTTGTCAACGACTTCCTTGAGGAGCACATAGATGCCGTCCTCGGGCAGGTTGCCATCGCCCAAACGCCCGATATACATACCAGGTCGGGTGCGGACGTGCTCCATGTCGGACAGGTGCCGAATGTTGTCGTCGGTATATTCTGCTGTCGGCTGCGCGCCAACGGGGATCTCTTCTGTTGCCATAGGCTTGATATAATTGGGATAATATGGAGGAGAAGGGGATGAGGCGTATCTCGGCCTATGCGTTAGATGTTCTTTTTGTAACAGCGGCGACGCTTGTGCTGCACGGTCTCCAGATACTGCCACTGACTCTGCACGCCCTCGTTGGTCTCCATCTCGACCTGACTTTCACCCCATTCGAAACCGTACTCCTGATAGATGGGGATGAGATGGGCAAACATCAAGGCATTGGCTCCCTTGGGACGGTATTCGGGCAGGACACCGATCATCTCCAGATCGACAATACGTGTCTTATGAAACTTCAGGGCTCGAAGAAGATGCCACCATCCGAAGGGGAATAGGCGTCCACGGCGGGTCTTCTGCATTGCTCGGGAGAGGGACGGTAGCGTTATACCGACTCCCACCATCTTATGGTCTTCTGTGGACCAGTCCTCAACAACGGGAATCAAGCGGAGGTCGGCAAAGGGCAGGTACATCTTGACATACATGTCAACCTGTTTGTCGCTCAACTCGGAGAAGCCATAGATGTCCTTGAAGGTTTCATTGATGAGATGGAAGATCTTACGTCCATAGCCCTCCTTGAGAATCTCGTGGCGAGTAAGAATGCGGACATGGAGGTTGAAGCGTTTCTCTACCAATCGAGCTACCTTGGTGTATTTCTCGGGCACGGTATCGGGCACGATGAGCTTAAACTCCACGTAGTCGTTGTCCTTCTCCCAGCCTCCAAGCTGTTCCATGAGCTTAGGATAGTAGGGATAGTTATAGATGGTGGCCATCGTTCCGAGTTGATCAAAGCCGTCCGTAAGCATACCCTCGGGGTCGAAGTCTGTGAAGCCGAGGGGACCGACAACCTCCGTCATGCCTCTCTCACGACCAAACTGAGCGACCGCATCAAGCAGTGCACGTGCCACGTCAACATCGTCCACCATGTCTATCCACCCGAAACGCACGCTTTTGCGCTGCCAGCGGGTGTTAGCACGGTTGTTGATGATCGCTGCCACACGGCCCACAATACGCCCCTCGCGATAGGCAAGGAAATAATCGGCCTCGCAAAAGTCAAAAGCGGGATTCTTATCCTTCGACAACGTGTTCATATCGTCGCTGAAAAGCGTGGGCACATCGTAGGGATTGCCCTCGTACAAATCGTGATGGAAGTCTATAAAATGGCGCAAATCGCTGCGGGTAGCCACTTTCTTGATGGTAATAGCTGACATCTCTGCTCTGAATTATTCTGTTTCAAATATGCAAATTTAGACATTTTATTGCGACATGCAAAATTTGAATTCCATTTTTCCATATATTTAACCTGGATTGTTCATGAGAATTCGTAACGATATGAAAACAAAGTAAAGAACGATGGAAAACGTATAAGAAAAAATCCCCGTAACAGTAACTACCATCACGGGGATTTTTAAGCAATATATTATGCTTTCTGCTGCTCTGAAAGGGCAGAAAAGCAGTTATGCGTTAGTCAGCCAACTTAGCCTTGAGAAACTCGCGGTTCAAGCGGGCAATATTGGCGATAGACTCACTCTTCGGGCAGACAGCCTCGCAAGCACGGGTGTTGGTGCAGTTGCCGAAGCCCAGCTCGTCCATCTTGGCCACCATGTTCTTGGCACGCTTAGCAGCCTCTACACGGCCTTGGGGAAGCAGGGCGAGCTGGCTAACCTTCGAGCTGACAAAGAGCATAGCAGAACCGTTCTTACAAGCAGCGACACAAGCACCGCAACCGATGCACGTAGCGCAGTCCATGGCCTCGTCGGCAGCCTCCTTGGAGATCAAGATGGCATTGGCGTCCTGAGCCTGTCCAGTACGGATGGAGGTGTAGCCACCAGCCTGGATAATCTTGTCGAAGGCAGTACGGTCAACCATACAGTCCTTGATGACGGGGAAGCCTGCTGAACGCCACGGCTCCACGGTGATAACGTCGCCATCGTTGAAGCGGCGCATATAGAGCTGACAGGTCGTAGCTCCGCGCTCTGTCTTGCCGTGCGGCGTACCGTTGATGTAAAGAGAGCACATACCGCAGATACCCTCGCGGCAGTCGTGGTCGAACACGAAAGGCTCCTCACCAGCATCGATGAGTTCCTCGTTGAGGATGTCGAGCATCTCCAGGAACGAAGTGTCGTCGGGGATGTTCTTCATCTCGTGCGTATCGAAATGACCCTGATCCTGCGGGCCGTTCTGCTTCCAATACTTAATTGTGAATGATATATTTCTTGCCATTTTTGGTCTAATTCTTTATTAAGTCCACTAAATCAACTTATCTTCCAGAGATTAGTTCTTGTAATTTCTGGTCTGAACCTTGATAGCCTCATACTCGAGCTTCTCCTTGATCAGCTCAGGAGCGGTGGTCTCACCCTTGTACTCCCAGCAGCCTACATAGAAGAAGTTCTCGTCGTCGCGCTTTGCCTCGCCCTCTTCTGTCTGATACTCCTCGCGGAAGTGTGCGCCGCACGACTCGTTGCGGTGGAGCGCGTCGATTGCCATAAGGCGGCCGATAGTGAAGAAGTCCTCAAGACGGAGTGCCTTTTCAAGCTCTACGTTGAGTGTGTCTGCCTCGCCTGGTACAAACAAGTTGGTGTCGAATTCTTTCTTCAAGTTGTCGATTTGCTCGATTGCCTTGATCAAGCCTTCTGCCGTACGTCCCATACCTACAAGGTTCCACATAATCAAGCCGAGTTCCTTGTGGATTGAGTCGGCTGAACGTTTGCCCTTGATGTTCATCAATCGCTCGATGCGTGCGCGAACCTTTTTCTCTGCCTCAACAAACTCAGGGGCGTCGGCTCCCGGGTGTTTAACCTTAATCTGGTCAGAGAGATAGTTCTGCATTGTGTAAGGCAATACGAAATAACCGTCGGCCAAGCCCTGCATCAACGCAGAAGCACCGAGAAGTTTGCCTCACCGATTGCAAACAAGCCCTTGACTGATGTCTGGAGCTCGTAGTCTACCCAGATACCGCCCATTGTGTAGTGCGATGCCGGGAAGATCATCATCGGTGTCTTGTATGGGTTGTCGTCGGTAATCATTTCATACATCTGGAACAAGTTGCCATAGCGAGCTGCGATGACATCCTCGCCCAAACGGTTGATTGCGTCAGAGAAGTCCAAGTAAACGGCATTGCCTGTTCCTACGCCGTAGCCTGCGTCGCAACGCTCTTTGGCTGCACGGCTGGCGATGTCGCGAGGACAAAGGTTACCGAATGCCGGATAGCGGCGCTCCAAGTAGTAGTCGCGGTCTTCTTCCTTGATTTCTGTCGGTTTGAGCTTGCCGTCGCGGATTGCCTCGGCATCTTCTTTCTTCTTCGGAACCCAGATGCGGCCGTCGTTACGCAACGACTCTGACATAAGGGTAAGCTTCGACTGGTTCTCGCCATGCTTTGGAATACATGTCGGGTGAATCTGCGTGAAGCAGAGGTTTGACAGGTATGCACCGTGCTTGTAGCACTGCACTGCAACAGAGCCGTTGCAACCCATAGCGTTGGTCGAAAGGAAGAACACGCGGCCGTAACCGCCTGGTGCAACCACAACTGCCTGTGCGGCGTAGCGCTCAATCTCTCCAGTGATAAGGTTGCGCACGATGATACCGCGTGCGCGGCCGTCTACAACTACCAAGTCGAGCATCTCGCGGCGTACGTAGCTCTTCACTGTGCCCTTGTTGATCTGACGGTTCAATGAAGAATATGCGCCGAGAAGGAGCTGCTGGCCTGTCTGACCTTTAGCGTAGAACGTACGTGACACCTGGGCGCCACCGAAAGAACGGTTGGCGAGCAAGCCTCCGTATTCACGTGCGAATGGCACGCCCTGTGCAACGCACTGGTCGATGATGTTGTTTGACACTTCTGCCAAGCGGTATACGTTGGCTTCGCGTGAGCGGAAGTCTCCACCCTTGACTGTGTCGTAGAACAAACGGTAAACGGAGTCACCGTCGTTCTGATAGTTTTTCGCTGCGTTGATACCACCCTGCGCGGCGATTGAGTGCGCGCGGCGTGGAGAGTCCTGGATACAGAAGTTCAACACGTTGAAGCCCATTTCGCCGAGTGTCGACGCTGCCGACGCTCCTGCAAGGCCTGTTCCTACAACGATGATGTCGAGGTGACGCTTGTTGGCTGGGTTCACGAGTTTCTGATGTGCCTTGAAGTTTGTCCACTTCTCAGCAACTGGTCCTTCAGGAATTTTAGAGTCAACTTTCTCGTCCGAATAAACGGCGTATTGGCTCATTATGCTTGTGCTATCAATAATTTTTTCTGACATGTCTCAATTAGTTTGAAGTGAATTAAAGAGCAAACTGAACTGTGAATACTACGGCTTGAATCAAGAACAATCCGATTACGATTGTTGCCCACCAGTTGCCAAGTGTTTTGAAACGTGGAATCCAAACGTTGTTGGTTGTGCCGAGCGACTGGAACGCGCTCCAGAAGCCGTGAGTCATGTGGAACCAAAGTGCCACAAGTCCGATGACGTAAACTGGCAATGTCCACATCTGGCCGAAAGCGTTCTTGATGTGGTGCATACCGTCGGCTGCCAAAAGAACT
>ENA-OPMN01000560-OPMN01000560.1-human-gut-metagenome-genome-assembly--contig:-NODE-560-length-13735-cov-1.793421_pt1 | contig 13735 bp, 10 predicted proteins | sample MGYA00241524_ERZ501745 | MGnify/ENA primary metagenome ERZ501745 (study PRJEB25962, sample SAMEA2042567) | human gut metagenome | biome: human gut; feature: human-associated habitat; material: faeces...
TGGCTATGGCTATGTCTACGGCAACGGCAACGACAGTACCAAATAAAAGTCTCTGACATGTTCGGATTTTTCAATAGCCGCTGCTCCCTGGATGAGTCAGGCTTGCTTAAAGGATTTGTGGACAATCATTCACACGTTCTATATGGCGTGGATGATGGTGTCAGGACATTGGAAGAGTCGCTCAAGATTCTGACATTGATGGAGGAGGCCGGGGTGCGCAAACTCTGGTGCACTCCTCACATCATGGAGGATGTCCCGAACAAGACACAGGACCTGAAAGACAGATTCGAACAACTGAAAGAGGCGTGGAAAGGAAGTGTGGATCTTGAGCTCGCATCGGAAAACATGATAGACAATCTTTTCGTCGAGCGTCTGGCGAAGAAGGACTTCCTGCTGCATGGCGAGAACAAATTGCTTGTGGAAACGTCCACCTGGGCGGCTCCGCTTGACTTCTGGAATATCATTGACAATATATTCGATGCTGGATATATTCCGATTATCGCCCATCCTGAAAGGTATGGCTATATGAAGATGGAAGATTATTCGCGTCTCATGGAAAAGGGAGCGCTTCTCCAGATGAACCTCGCATCGATAATCGGTGTCTATGGCGAGACAGTGGCAAAAAGGGCGCAGAACATGCTTTCCAAGGGAATGTATTCAATGACAGGAACGGATTGTCACAGATTTCGTGCGCTCGAAGGCCAGGTAGCCTGTAAGATACTCTCCAAGAGCACTGTTTCGATGCTTTCGAAAATAATGACCTTATAGATTGGGAATTGACATTACAAAAAAAGATGTGACGTGGAGTTATGTCGCCAAACTGTTCCAGATAGGTTCCGGACTGGTGACATTGCCTCTCATATTGCATCTTCTCACTTCCGAAGAGGTCGGTATGAACTACCTGATGCTGACGGTAAGTTCTATCGTGGGCCTGATGGATTTCGGTTTCTCTCCACAGTTCGGAAGGAATTTCACCTACGTGAACAGCGGGGCCAAGACACTTTGTCGGGAAGGAGTCAGTAACGAACGCTCCTCTGATGTGGATTGGCATCTGATGTCCGTGCTCATCAGTACGGCCCGTTATGTCTATAGAAGGCTTTCAGTGCTTGCGCTGATGGTGATGCTGACATTCGGTACAGCCTATATATGGTATCTTACAGAAGGCTTTACCAATGTGGCCAACTCCCTGCCTATCTGGATATTGTACTCGTTTTCCACGTACTTCAACATCTATTTCTCCTATTATTCCAGCCTTCTGACCGGAAGCGGGATGATACGCGAGTCCTCCCAGGCGGCAATCCTTTCCAAATCCGTCTATCTGGTGCTCTGCACTATCTTCCTGCTGTCGGGGTGGGGACTGTTTGCAGTAGTTGCAGCGAACTTCATTGCCCCGTTCGCTTTCCGCTATTTCGCATATAAGAAGTATTTCACACCGCAATTGAAAGCGAAACTGGATGCCGGCCCGGTCACCAGAAAGGAAATTCGCGAAACATTCAGCGTGATCTGGTACAATGCCAAGAAACTCGGTATCAATTTCGTTGGCGCCTATGCCGTGAACAAGATGGGTATGTTCATCATCGGCTTTTTCCTGCCGCTTGCCACAATCGGTTCGTACGGTCTTCTTACCCAGCTCACTACGATTGTCACAGGCATTGCCAATACCCTCTTCGTAACATATTTGCCTAAGGTTTCAAACTTGCGGGTATCAGGGGACAGGGCCGCGTTGAAAAAGACGATTTCCTATACCATGGTCACCGGACAGATTATCCTGCTTGCCGGCGCATTGGGCATCATCTTCGTCGCTCCGCCTCTGCTTTCGCTCATAAAGTCGAGCACCCAGCTGCCTTCCCTGACCATCTGTGTCCTGTATATCCTGATCATGTCACTGGAACTGAACCATTCCGAATGTGCTTCGGTAATTTCCACCGACAACAGAGTTCCATATGTGGTCCCTAGCCTGGTATCAGGAGGCGTAATCGTGGCCATGACATTTGTAGTGCTGAGATTCACCACGCTCGGACTGTTGGGAGTCGTACTCGTGCAGGGAATCGTGCAGGCAGCGTACAACAACTGGAGATGGCCGCTGTGGGTTTTCCGCGAACTGGACATGTCAGTAGGGGAGTTCTACCGTACAGGAATCATATCACTTTATCAATCAGTCTCTTCGTTATGGAAATCAATGCTGAAGCGTGCCTGAATCAGAATAATAACCTGAACCGTCTGGCGGAGTTGGGAGTGAAACTGATAAAAGGTGGAGTCAATGTCACGGCTCCCCGTTTTTCCATAGTTGTTCCGACGTACAAGCGTCTGGAAACGCTGAAGGACACCGTGGCCTCTGCATTGGCCCAGAAAACTGAGATTCCGTTCGACGTGATAGTGGTCGAGGACAATCCTGTGCCTGATTCTCCGATATGCAGGTATCTGACGTCATTGGATGACGACAGGCTCTCGTACTACAGGAATGAGAAGAATCTCGGTCTCGTGGACAATTTCAACAGGGCCGTGTCCCTCTCTGATGCGCCTTATGCCGTGCTTGTACATGACGACGACTATCTGCTTCCGGACTATATAGAAAGCATTGACAAGGTTATAGCATTGAAGAACGAGGCTGACATCATCTGCCCAGCTTCTGTCAAATGGCTGGAGTACAAGGGCGAACCTGCACCTGTCGTTCACGGGGAGCAGAAACAGTATCCTTTATGGAAGCCGTTGCCAGACTGGGAACCGTTCTGCAGGCTGTTTGCGCCTACCGGTGTCACATTCCGTAAAGAGGCTTTCATGCGCTCCGGCGGCTTCGATTCGATGTCAGGACCGTCCACTGACCTTTATTATATAGTAAGGGTAGGGAAGTCCCTTAACTATTACCGCTATGAAAAGCCGCTTTTCGTCTATCGCTGGTCAGAGAATGAGTCAATGAAATTCTCCACAAGGGCTGATTTCATCAATGCCGGTTATCCTCTGCGGAAATATATCCTGTCCGAGAACAAAGTGTGTCAGGCCATAGCCGGACCGCTGCTCAAACGGTATTGTGACAAGACATTGACCGCAATCCACCGCGATTTCCCGAACGAAAAATACGACGGAACCGGTCTTCCTCTTCCGAAAAACCGGTTCGACGCATGGTATTGCAGAAAATTTACTGATGCAGTAGCCGGACTGCTGCTGCTCAGACGCTGGTTCTACGTCAAGATCTGACCTTGTTGTACTCTTCCAGGGCGGCACGCAGCACTATCAGGGCCCTCTTCAAGTCCTTCTTGTTCAGCACATAAGCCATCCTGACCTCATTCCGTCCGAGACCCGGTGTGGCATAGAAGCCGGCCGCAGGAGCCATCATTACGGTCTCCCCGACATATTCCGGCTCTTTTACTTCAGGTCCCGGCAATGGACTGTCGAAGTGGATGCCTGTTTCTTCTTCCTGGGTTTCTTCCGCATTTTCTCTCCAACAGAAGTCCGTCAGACACCATTGGCAGAAATCTTCAGCGTCTTCCACAGGGAGTTTTGCCACAGTATAGAAAGCGCCCTGAGGAACAGGAGAATATACGCCCGGAATCTCATTGAGCCCCTTGATGAAGAAATCCCTTCTGGAGCGGTATTCGTCGAAGCACTCCTTGGAATAGAGTTCGGTGCCTTCAATCGACGCCTCTGCCACTATCTGACCGAGAAGCGGCGGGCTGAGTCTCGCCTGACAGAATTTGAGGACTGCTGTTCTCACTTCGGCATTCCGCGTCACCACCATACCGATTCGGATACCGCATTCGGAATAGCGTTTGGACACCGAATCCACGACTATCACATTGTCCTCAATCCCGAACAATGTCAATGCTGATATGTACGGCTCGTCGGTATATACGAACTCCCTGTAAACCTCGTCGGCGATGAGGAACAAATCGTGTTCTCTCACAAGTTCTCTCAGCTGGAACAGTTCTTCCGGAGAGTAGAGGTAACCTGTAGGGTTGTTCGGATTGCAGATGAGGATAGCCTTGGTCTTGTCAGTGATGGCGTTCTTGAAATCTTCGGCGGAAGGCAGCGCGAACCCGTTTTCTATCCTGGACGTGACTGCTTTTACCGTGAGCCCGGCAGCCTTGGCGAAACTCAGATAGTTCGCATAGCCAGGTTCAGTGATAATCACTTCGTCGCCCGGGTCGAATATGGAGAGAAACGTCGCAAGCAACGCCTCAGAGCCGCCTGCGGTGACGATGATTTCGTCAGAGGACAGGTCAATGCCGAATTTCCGGTAGTAGTTCCGGAATTCTTCACGCAGGGAAGATGTGCCCTGACTCGGGCTGTACTCCAGCGTTTTCCTGTCAATGTTCTTGAGTGCGGTCAATGCCTTTTCCGGTGTCGGAAGATCCGGCTGGCCGATATTCAGATGATAGACTTTAAGTCCGCGTTTCTTGGCATCTTCCGCGAACGGAGCCAGTTTGCGTATTGGTGAAGCAGGCAGTGCCGCTCCTCGTTTAGATATCTTAGGCATCTTTTTGTGGTTAATGTGTGGCTAATTTAACGTTTTACCACATCATTTCCAATAGTGTCTCAGATTTCTTTCAGTGCAGCCGTCAGCCTGTCATTGTCCTCACTGCTACGTACTGCAATGCGCACATACTGAAGCCCCTCCATGCTCTTTTTCAGGCTGCAGTCCTTGATGAGGAATCCTTTTCCCAGGAGCATGCTTGACAGTGAAGAAGATGTAAACGGCTGTCTGACTTCGCACATGATGAAAGGAGCCTCAGACGTGACAGGCCGCAGATACGGAACAGTGCACAATTCATTGAAGAATCTCTGCCTTTCCTCCTTGACCTTGCTGCAGGACACATTGTAGGCCTTTTCGTATTTCCCGTGGATCTGCAGGTAGAATTCGGCGATGGAGTTTATGTTCCAGATACTCGCGTCCGCCTTCACCCTGGCTATCAGTTCCTTGTCGGACGATGCCAGAATCCCGATACGCAAACCCGGCACCCCGCATGAAGAAGAGATGTCCTTCATCACATACAGTCCGGAGTATGAGTCCAGCATATCATTGTCCATCAGGTAGTTGCCTGAATCGGCGAAGTCCGCGAAACTTTCATCGACGAGAAGTTTCACCTTCATTGACCTGCACCAATCTATAAGTTTGTGGAGGTCGTCGCAGGACAGGCGCCTGCCGGTAGGGTTGTCCGGGGATATGAGCATCAGCATTGACAAAGACTTGTCCGCGAAGAATCCGATGAGATCGTCAGCAGAATAGGTAAAATCTTCATTGTCAATGTGATAAGAGACTATCTGACCGGAGTCGAGGCGGGCTGGATATTCGTCGAATGTGGGATAAACCATGCCGACGCGTCCGCCGCAGTGCTCTTTCATCATTATTCTTATCAGCTCGCCGGTCCCGTTTCCGACTACCGTGTATTCCGGTCTGGTCCCGGTGAGTTTGCCGGCGAGAAGCGCATTGACAGCCATTCCTGACGGGCTGCTTACAAGAAGCGTGTCGAAATTCGCCTTCAACTCCTCTTTCATCTGCCTTGTCGGGAAGTATGGATTGGAGAAGTGGCTGAAGTCCAGCAGGTCAGGGAATCTCCAGTATCCGCCGTGTCTTCCGAGATAGCCGGCATATTTCCTGTCATCGTGCGCGAATAGCGTGGACGCAATGTCGAGATCCTGTACGTCATCTATTTCGTACCATTTCAAGTCATTGACAGGCAGGGCTTTGAGCGGGGAGTTGTGCAGCAGTGTCAGAACCCTCAGCACCTGCTCATAGTATTCATTGTTGCCCATCACCTTGCAGTACGCGTCCAGGAACGGCACATACTTGTCCCTGCAGAACTCCTTGCTGAATTTGTAGATGTTCACCGTTTTCCAGTACGCGTCGATGTCCTCGTAGCGGAATGCCTGCTTCGGGATGAAATTCACGATATTCCTGTCCTCGTCTATGCTGACCATGGTCCCGTCCATCCAGCTTTCGTATTTTGCGACCAGCGCCAGATTCTTGTCCGGATGGTTTATGAGCAGGTCAATGATTTTCTTGTCGAATATCAGGTCGGATTCCAGCAGAATCGTGTCCTCAGCGCAAAGTGCATCTTTAGCAAGCGCCAATGAATAGATATTGTTCGTCTTGTCGTAGATGGGATTGTCGATATACTCGATTTTCACGAGGCCGTCATAACTCCTTCCGATATGCTCTCTCAGTTTGTCCCCTCTATATCCGGTGACAATGATGATCTTGGTCAGGCCGTAGCCTGAAAGTATGCTGATGTAGCGGTCAATGAGTCTTTCCCCGTTCACCTCTACCATGCACTTAGTATTGTCTTTGGTCAATTCGCCAAGGCGTTTTCCCATCCCGGCAGCCAGAATTATCGCTTGCATTGCGTAAAAATATATGAGTTCCTTATTGCAAAAATAGCCAAAAATGCCGAATACAAGAAAAATAGTCTTAACTTTGGAGGTTACGTAATGAACATTGGATAATAGATGGACGACAAGTATAGGGCGGCATTGCTCCGCACGATGAAAGACTTTATTGAATTCTGTGACAAGACAGGCCTGGAATGGTATCTGGCATTCGGTTCGGCGATAGGGGCCGAGCGGCATAACGGGATGATTCCCTGGGATGACGATATGGATGTCTATATGCCGAGAAAGGATTATGAGAGATTTCTGTCAATGGCCGGAAAGGTCAATGGACTCGTACCCGGGCTGGAAGGCCAATATGACATATTCAGCACGAGGACAGGGACAGAAGACTATCCGGTGGCCATCGCCAAGTTTACAGACATGAATTCATCCATCTGGGAGCAGGAACGTTATCCGTTTGTGTTCGGCATGTTCATAGATGTCTTTCCCCTGGACAGTGTCGGGGACGATCCGGAGACTAACCGTAACCTGAAAGCCATGTACAATTCCGCCTTCAAGAACTACAGGCGGTCACTGAGGCACTACAGATTTACGGATTTCCTATATACGCTGTTCCAGTTCAGATTCGGAAAACTGGCCGGAATGTTCAAGGATGTCCTGTGGATGAAGCCTCGTAAGGAACTGTATCTTAATAAGTTCATTGACATTGACAAGGCTATGGCCGCGTCCTCAGGCAATACGCTCATCGTGCTTCCCGCATATTCGTCCGTGGAGAAGGTGACATATCCGAAAGAATGGTTCGACGGATACAGGACAGCGAGATTCGAAGACTTCGAGGTTCGTGTTCCTGCAGATGACGATGCCGTGCTCAGAAGAAATTATGGTGACTATATGCAGCTCCCGCCGAAATACGAGCGTATCTCCACACACGGAAAATTTTTCGTGAATCTTTCTGAAAGGATGACAGTCAAGAAGATACGTGCAGAAATGCGTAGCGGAAAACATGACAAATATGCCGGAAGATGAAAGTCCTCTGGTTTACAAATACCCCTCCGGCGGCAGTAAACGGAGACGGAAAATATAACGGCGGCGGCTGGGTGGACGCTCTGAGCCGCTCCATGCCTTCGTCTGTAAATCTTGCGATATCGTACATTACCACTGAAAAGAAGCCGGAAAGCGTGTCTGACGGCATTTTCTGGTATCCCGTCTATAACAAATATGATACAGGCAGGGGTGACCGTCTGATGAAAATGCTTGGCTTTACAATGATGGAAAGGCATTGGGTGCTTTCATCAATGCTCCATGTCATAGATGAATTCAAGCCTGACGTGATAGAGGTTTTCGGCTCCGAAAGAATATATGGACTCATTGCACAGCATACCGGTATCCCTGTTGTGCTTCATATTCAGGGTCTTCTGGGCGAGTGCTGGAAGCGTTTCCTGCCACCCGGAATGTCCAGACTGAAGTTCTTCTCTTCCGGTCATACGCTCTCAGGCATATTCGCGAAAATGTATTATGCGCGTTCTTTCAAGGCACGTTGCGGCCAGGAACGTAAGATATTGTCCAGTATCAGGTATTTCATAGGCAGGACAGACTGGGACAAGCACTGTATAGGGGAACTGCCGCAATGCCCGGTATATTTCCACCTCGAAGAGATGCTGCGCGAGCCGTTTTATGACAATGCCGGGAAATGGAAAGGGCTTGACAATGAAAACATTACATTGATGACCACTATTTCGGAGGCGCCGTTCAAGGGTATGGACGTGGTGCTGAGGACCGCTTCGGTGCTGAAAAACGAATATGGACTGAAGTTCCGCTGGCTTGTCTATGGCAATGTGGATGTTCCTTTCTATGAGGCGTTTACCGGAGTGGATGCCGAGTCTGTAGGAGTGGTCCCGTGCGGGGTTGCGGATGCCATGACGCTTTCATCTGCATTGACAGGAACAGTGACTCTGAGCGACGGGGTGCGTCCCTCCTCTCTTTCGATGGCGTGCAGGGCTCCTTCATTGCGGGCCCAGCTGCGACGTGCGATACCGTTGTTCACATCCCAGAAAAGCATGTTGGTAATATGCCTTGCAGAATCGTCGGAACCGTCAACGACCATGCCGAAGCCGCCGTTGATGACCTCGCCCCAGCCTACGCCGCCTCCGTTGTGGATCGAAACCCATGTGGCACCGCGGAACGAATCGCCGATGACATTCTGGATGGCCATGTCGGCCGGAAACTGAGAAACGCCATAGATGTTGGAGGTCTCACGGAAAGGAGAATCTGTGCCGGAAACATCATGGTGGTCGCGTCCGAGCACGACAGGAGCGGAAATTTCGCCGTTTCTCACAGCCTCGTTGAAGGCCAATGCAATCTTCGTCCTGCCTTCACAGTCAGCATAGAGAATTCGTGCCTGGGAACCTACCACGAGATGGTTCTTGCCTGCTTCCTCTATCCAGTGTATATTGTCACGGAGCTGGCCCTGAATCTCTTCCGGCTCCTCTGCAAGTTCCTCGGACAATATCTTGACTGCGATTTCGTCTGTCTTGGCGAGGTCTTCCGGCTTCTGGGACATACATACCCATCTGAACGGACCGAACCCGTAGTCGAAATAAAGCGGGCCCATAATGTCCTGAACATAAGAAGGATAGCGGAAGCCTCCCTCCTCGTTCATGATGTCTGCGCCGGCACGTGAAGACTCCAGCAGGAATGCATTGCCATAATCGAAGAAATACATTCCCTTGGCCGTAAGCATGTTGATGGCTGCGACCTGACGTCTCAATGACTCTCTTACGCACTCCTTGAAGCGCTCAGGCTCTTCCGCCATCATCACCTTCGACTCCTCAAGAGAGTAGCCGGCCGGATAATAGCCGCCGGCCCACGGATTGTGCAGCGAAGTCTGGTCGGAGCCGAGATTTACGTCAATGTCTTCTTCGGCAAGCCTTTCCCAGAGGTCCACCACATTGCCGACATAGGCCATTGACACTACCTCCTTGTCATTCACGGCTTTGCGGATGCGCGGGATGAGCTCGTCGAGACTCTCGTGAAGCTCGTCCACCCAGCCCTGGTCATAACGCTTGCGGGCTGCGAGCGGGTTGATTTCCGCCACCACGCTTACCACGCCGGCGATATCTCCGGCCTTAGGCTGTGCTCCTGACATGCCGCCAAGTCCCGCCGTCACGAAAAGAAGACCTTTCATGTTCTCGCGGCTTCCGTCAATGCCCTTGGCCTGCAGCTGTTTACGTGCAGCATTCATAACCGTTATGGTGGTTCCGTGGACAATTCCCTGCGGACCTATGTACATATAGGAGCCGGCCGTCATCTGACCGTACTGCGAAACGCCCAATGCATTGAACCTCTCCCAATCATCCGGCTTGGAGTAGTTCGGAATGACCATACCGTTCGTCACCACTACGCGCGGAGCATCCTTGTGGCTCGGGAAAAGTCCCATAGGATGGCCTGAGTACATCGACAATGTCTGCTCGTCAGTCATTTCCGCGAGATATTTCATGGTCAGTCGGTACTGTGCCCAGTTCTGGAAAACCGCACCGTTTCCGCCGTAGGTGATGAGCTCGTGCGGATGCTGTGCGACGCGCGGGTCCAGGTTGTTCTGAATCATTGCCATAATCGCGGCAGCCTGACGACTCTTTGCCGGATATTCGTCTATAGGACGGGCAAACATCTGGTAATCAGGGCGGAACCTGTACATGTAGATTCTTCCGTAGTCGTGCAGCTCCTGGGCGAACTCTTCCGCCAATACGGCGTGGAACTTGACCGGGAAGTATCGGAGCGCATTCTTCAGCGCGAGCGCCTTCTCTTTGTCAGTGAGAATGTCCTTGCGTCTCGGTGCATGGTTCACGGACGCGTCATACGGTTTTTTCTCGGGCAGTTCTGCAGGGATGCCTTCGAGAATCTGTTTCTGGAAATCAGTCATATCTTATTGTCCTATGTTCTTGTTTACTTCAGCAAGTACCTCAGCCTCAGCCGCTACAGCCTCCGCTTCGATTCTTGCGGCCTCGTCGGTAAGTTCCGCGGCCAATGCCCTGTCTTTCAGGCCGGCTGCATTGATTCTTACATTCAGGTGGGCACCTCTTACGGCAGCGAGGGCGGCAATCGCGCCGACACCTGCGTCAGAAGCGGATGCCTGGTTACCGATGCGGGCCATGGCCAATGCCACAGGCATCGCCTCCATCGCGGTCTGCATCGTCTTGAGCGGCACTCTGCTGGCGTAGAGAGTAGCCTTCTCCATAGCCTCGGCGCGTGCTGCCTTTTCCTCCTCAGTACCCTTAGGCATGGAGAAGACATCCATGATTTTCGCGAATGCCTCAGTATCTTCATCTACCAGTCTGAGCAGCCTTTCCATCACATCCTGGCCTCTTTCAGCCCAGTCGGAAAACTCCTTCCACCTGTCGTCCCAGCCACGTTTGTGGGCGGACAGATTGGCAACCATAGTGCCCAGAGCCGCAGCGAGAGCACCCATGTATGCGGATACGGAACCGCCGCCCGGAGCAGCTGACTCAGAAGCCGTTTCACGGGCAAATCCATTCACGCTCATTCTCACCAGACGCTCTTTGCGGGCCTGGACTTCCTCGTCCGTCATCAGGTATTCGATAACCTTCTCTTTCGGGTTGAATGTCTTCAAGTCATTGAGCCCCAATGATTTGACTGCTATCTTGATAAGCTCTTCCTCAGGCACGCCGAGAGAACGCTGCTGTTTTTCCAAGTAGAATTTGCCGGCGTCCACCAGTACCCTCTTAGGCACGAGGCCCACAATCTCGGTTCCCGTAACCCTCAGACCTCTGGCAGCAGCGGCCCTGCATACTTCCTCGAAGGCCACATGCAGCGGAGTCACGTTCATATCCGTAATGTTCATGGAAACCTGGGCGATACCGTATTCCTCTATGAACCAGCCGATTGCCTTGCATCCTTTGAGAGTTCCCGGGATCCATACGGTCTTGCCTGCCTCGTCCTTGATGATTTTTCCGGTCAGGCTTCCTCCTTCACGTGCAGGACGTCCCTTCTCCCTCACGTCGAAAGCCACCGCCATCGCACGACGCGTGGAAGTGGTGTTGAGGTTGAAATTCACGGCGATCAGGAAATCCCTCGCTCCGACATTGCTGGCGCCGGCCTTCGCAACAGTCTCTGTATATGCCTCAGGCCCGAAATCAGGCTTTCTTTCCGGGTCAATGACTTTTTCCGGCAGGGCTTCATATTCTCCCGCACGGCAGACTGCAAGGTTCTTTCTTTCAGGCTTGTAGGCCGCGGCCTCATAACAGTAGCACGGGATGCCGAGTTCATTGTAGATGCGCTTGGCAAGTCCTCTGGCAAGCTCTCCGCATTCCTCAAGAGTGATACCTGCAACCGGTACGAGCGGAAGCACATCGGTAGCTCCTGAACGTGGATGCGCGCCGTGATGATGGCGCATGTCGATCAGCTCGGCAGCCTTTTTCTCACCCTGGAAAGCAGCTTCGAGAACAGCTTCCGGACTTCCCACGAATGTCACCACAGTCCTGTTGGTAGCTTCGCCCGGATCGACGTCCAGCACTTTTACGGATTCTTCGCCGCGCTCGGTAACGACCTTGGTATCAGCCACTGCCGCGACGATCTGGTCAATGATTTCTTTGTTCCGTCCCTCACTGTAGTTAGGTACGCATTCAATGATTCTGTCCATATCTTATTGTTTATAACTTTCGTGAAACTATCTTATAGCCGCCTTGAAGAGCATGTCAGGCTTGTGGAAATCAGGAGACTCGTCGTCCGATTTGACAGCAGAATACCAGTTTACGGAGCCGTCAGAGCGGTAATCCGCACGGAAAACGCCCATGTAGAATCCGTCTTTCAGGTTCAGACCCATCGACTCAAGCTCCTGAAGGTCAATGCTTCCGCTCACGGTATAGTGCATATCCGTGTGCTCGCATTCCAGTTTCAGAGTGCTGAAATTCCATGCGTAGTCGATATCCCTGTAGAATTTGGCTTTGTAATCCAAGGTGTGCCCGGCCGGAGTCATTTCTGCCCCGTAATAGCAGGTCATGGCGCTGTCCGCACTGAAGAAAATTTCCACCCTGTCGTCATTCAGCAGGTCTAGTTCGGCCTGTGGATTTTCATTGACGGTCAGCGTGGAATCATTGACTTCGAAAACGAATTTGAAGGCGGAGTCTCCGGTCAGACAGGAGAAATGGGTGTCGTCCTCGAGGCTGTCCCAAGGCGCGTGGAGTCCGCTGATTACGGATTCCTTGTCACTACCGATACAGAAAGTGCCCTCAGGGCATCTGTTGCAAGAGCATAAAAGCGCAATACCAAGTGCTGCGCAAAGCAGTTGACGGTTCATAGCACGTTATTAGTTGTATTTTCGTATCCACGAATATACGACTAATAAGCGATATTTTCAACTTTCCTTATTTAGTTTTCTTCCGGATCTTATACCCGAGCATTGCCATGAATATGCTCATCAGAGGGCTTATGATATTGAAGAAGCAATACGGGAGGTAGGCGATGGTCGCGGTGCTGAGGATGGTGGCCTGCGTCATACCGCAGCTGCTCCACGGGAAAAGCGGCGAAGTGACTGTGGATGAGTCCTCTACGGAGCGTCCGAGCAGCCTGCTCTCATAGCCGCGTTTGGCATAGATGTCCTTGTAGATGTCGGAAGTCAGGATGATGGAGAGATACTGGTCCGAGATGACGCCGTTCAGTATGACACCCGTGCCCACAGTCGAGGCCACGAGACCCGTGCGCGTCTTGGTCATCGGCAGGATCAATGAAGCCAGGTGGTGAAGCATTCCGCTGGCCTTCATGCAGCCGCCGAAACACATCGCGCAGATGATAAGATAGACAGTATTGAGCATACCGAGCATGCCTCTTGATGAAACCAGCTTGTCCACGTCCGCCACACCGGTATTCACCGAAACCGAATCATAGATGGTCTTGACAATGCCGGTGAACATCACTCCGCCTTTTCCTGCACCCTCTGCGCTCAGGCCCATTGACTGGAGAGAACCCACACCGATCTCAGTAATGATGTGCGGCTGCAGAATCAGAGCGAAGATGGCCGCGAGAACAGTGGACAGGCCCAGCACGACAAGAGCCGGAAGCTTCCGCGCAATCATGATGCCAGTCGCGACCGGAACGACCAGAGTCCAGAGCGAGATGTTGAATTTTGAGGCCAATGTCTCAGTATAGACGGAAATCTGCGCCGAGTCGCTGCCGGTGTGCAGAAATCCCAGGATAAGGAACAGGACCAATGTCAATGCAAATGACGGTATGGTTGTGAGCATCAGGTACTTGATATGTCTGAAAAGGGGAGTGCCTGAAATGGAGGCGGCCATCACGGTCGTGTCGGAAAGCGGGGAAATCTTGTCCCCGAAATACGCTCCGGAAATGATGGCGCCCGCAATCATCCCCTCACTGAAGCCTTGAGCCTTGCCGA
>ENA-OPMN01000570-OPMN01000570.1-human-gut-metagenome-genome-assembly--contig:-NODE-570-length-13521-cov-2.390836_pt1 | contig 13521 bp, 14 predicted proteins | sample MGYA00241524_ERZ501745 | MGnify/ENA primary metagenome ERZ501745 (study PRJEB25962, sample SAMEA2042567) | human gut metagenome | biome: human gut; feature: human-associated habitat; material: faeces...
ATAGCCTGAAGCTTATTGTCGTCTGCTAATAATTCTTTAATATAGTCTGTAAGAGGCTTGGTGATATTAAGGTCATACCCGGAAAGCTCATAATCCCTTAACATATTAAGGTTATACAATATTATATTCTGTCTGTCAGTGAATAATTCATCAATATATATAGATGAGTCAGAGAGGCTGACAGCACCATTAAGACAGCTGTTAAATATACGGTCGTGAATGCCATTTTTAAACCAGGGCATTACATTAAGTGATATTTTGGACTGGCTTATCATATCAAGGCATTTCTGGGAATTAACACCGCCGTGCATAATGATATTCTCAGGGTGGTTACATTCTATATAATTATAGCCGGAACCATACGTATTAAGCTTTATTCCAGAGTCTGCAAGCATACGGATAACAAGCTGTCTGTAGTGAAATCTTACAGAAAGGTCAACATACATCATTGGCGGCATACAGTTGGCGAGCTGTTCATCAGTTATTTCTGGAAATTCTTCTTTAAGACACATTTCTGAGAGCTCATCAATAGTAAGGTCTGGTGACATAATAAGGCGTTCTAAGGCACTTTCATAGAAATCAATATAATCCTGTTCCATATTATTAAGCTTCTTTCTTAGAATATGCTTAGGAGTGTAATTGCCTGTAAATATTACATCGATTGGACGTTGGCACATTGGCAGGTAATCATAATCTTTAATAAGCTTTCTGTGTTTATTGAGCTCGGTTCCGGCAGATGGGATAAAATATACATCAACATCGGGAAAGAAGCGTTTCATATAATCAATATGCATATGGTCAATATTGACCTGACGATAATGTTCAGGTAGAGCTTTAAGAAACTGATTGTAATATAAAGGGTGGTCAACAACGATATTAATAACTGTAACACCAGAATAGTCCCAGAAGTTCCAGCCATCATTGTTATATAACCCTTCTTCGCCCTCAAGTCCCTCAAAGTTAAAGGTAATTGCATAGAGCTGTTCATTGCAGTGATTATTATAATAGTGCATAAGCTCATTAAAGCTGTTCTTTGATAAAAGCAGGTTGTACCAGAATATTTCGTATCCCTTGCTTTCTAAATATTCAGCTATTTCAACAGAGAAGAACTCAAGTGTTTCAACTCCACCTTTAAACATTATTATCCTTTTCATAATATAATCCTTAAATATCTTTGAATATAGTATCAAGTGCAGATGCATCAAGCTCCTCAGCACGTCCTGCATCGATATATTCAGCAACGTGTGGGTCTATAGGCATTTTAGCAACATTTTTAATGCCCATATCTTCGGCAATCTTATCAATATTGCTTTTTCCGTAAATGTAGTGGATATTGCCACAGTCAGGACATTTGAAATATGACATATTCTCTACAATTCCGATAACAGGAATATCCATCATCTTAGCCATATTAACAGCCTTTTCAACAATCATAGATACGAGATCCTGAGGTGAGGTTACAACAACAATTCCGTCAACCGGGAGTGTCTGGAATACAGTAAGTGGAACATCGCCAGTTCCCGGTGGGCAGTCGATGAACATACAGTCGGTATCTTCCCAGGCTACTTCTTCCCAGAACTGCTTAACAGCACTGGCGATAACAGGACCTCTCCATATAACAGGGTCGGTTTCATTATCAAGAAGATAGTTAAGCGACATAGTCTTGATACCTGTGCGGGTTTCAGGTGGGTATATTATTGTACCTTCTTCATTGCAGGTTGCCTTGCCTGAAAGACCAAAAGATTTAGGGATAGATGGTCCTGTTATATCAGCATCAAGAATGGCAGTTTTAAGACCAGACTGGCGTGCTTTAACTGCAAGAAGTGAAGTTACAAGTGACTTTCCGACACCGCCCTTACCACTGACAACAGCTATAACTTTCTTTACATTTTTATTATTATCATTTCTTGAGTTCTGTGGTGCTGTTCTTTCGCTGCAGTCAGAACCGCAGCTTGAACAGTTATGTGAACATGCTTCGCTCATTAGATAATCCTCCTGTATTAATAATTGTTAATAATGTGAGTGTCAGGGGCATAAACAGCGGTTTCTTAGTGTAGAAAAGTGTATTTACCTGTGACACGTTATAATTAAAACTATTGTAGCATAATTTAAGTGTTAATCAAAGAGGAAGATGTTATGCAAATATACTAATTAATTTCATATTGACAAAATTCAAGGTATATAATATATTAATCATAACAACTGTACTAATTAATATAGTACAGTTAATACATTGCAATGGATAACTGGTATAGAATACTGGTAGTAATTATAAGATCTATAAGACTTATGATAGTTAATAACAATTATAGATAAATTATAATCAATATGAATTAAATATTAGAAAGGATTGGTAATACGATGTTCGTTATAGATGTCATGTCGCGAGTGCCTGTATATGAACAGATTATAAATCAGGTTGAGGAGCAGATAATGACTGGAATTCTTAAAGAGGGAGATAAAATGCCATCTGTAAGAAGTCTGTCAGTTAAACTGTCAACTAATCCTAATACAATTCAGAAAGCGTATTCAGAGCTGGACAGAAGACAGATGATAGTCACAGTTCCGGGTAAAGGGTCATTTATATCGCCTGACGCACTTGAAGCTTTGGGAGTTAATGTAAGGGAGAAGATTCCTAAGTTAAACCAGATTGTAAGGGAGCTTGCATTAGCAGGTATTTCTAAAGATGAGATTATTGAAAATGTTAATAAGGTATATGAAGAAATAGAATAAATAAGGGAGGGCTTGTGATGATTAAGGTTAAGGAAGTCAGCAAGAATTTTGAAGACTTTGTTGCACTTGATAATATTACTTGTAACATCAGTGACGGCTGTATATACGGAATGGTCGGCTCTAATGGTGCAGGAAAGTCAACATTTTTAAGAGTTCTTGCAGGTATATATAAGCCGGAAAAGGGTGAGGCATATATAGATGATGCCCCAATATATGAAAATCCTAAGATTAAGGAAAATGTAGTTCTTGTGGCAGATGAATTATTCTTTCTGCCAGGTACGAATATGAATAAAATGGCAAAGCTGTATGCATCAATATATGAAAAGTTCGATTGGGAAAGATTTAATAAGCTTACAGAGCTTTTCGAGTTAAATCCAGCAAAGCCAATAGGTAATTTTTCTAAAGGAATGAAAAGACAGGCGGCTATTATACTGGCATTGTCTACAAGGGCAAAGTATATGTTCTTTGATGAGACATTTGACGGGCTTGACCCTGTTATGAGAAATCTTGTTAAAAAGCTTATATGCAATGATGTTATTGAATATAATGCAACTGTTATTGTGACTTCACATTCATTAAGGGAGCTTGAGGATATATGTGACCATCTTGCATTACTGCACAGAGGAGGTCTTGTACTTGACAGTGACGTGCTTGAATTAAAGACATCACAGTTTAAAATTCAGGTTGCATTCAGGAATGAATTCTCAAGAAGTACATTTGATGAATTTAACATAATAAGATACAGACAGGAAGGTTCTGTTGCCAATATGATTATTAATGGCGACAGAGATACAACTGTTGAGAAGCTTAGTAAGTTAAATCCGCTTGTTCTTGATGTGCTTCCGCTTACATTAGAAGAAGTATTTACTTATGAGATGGAAGCGTTAGGTTATGAATTTGATACAGCATTGGAGGTGGAACTTGATGGACAATACTAATAATAAAAATGTATTTAGTTTAAAGCTGTTCTGGCAGACAGTAATACAGTTAAAGGTGATTGGATTTATATCTTTAGCAGTTGTGGCATTTGTATCAGGATTTCCAATTATCATAAAAGGACTTAATATTAAAAAAATGATAAATGCCGCTAATGCTGCGGCAGAGAGTGGCGCGGAAGTTATTAATATGTCATCGACTTATACATCATTGGTGTCACCGATATCATCACAAGGAGTGCTGCTGATTGTTGTATTGGTTATAACACCGATACTTGCTCTTTATGCGTGGTCATTTCTTAATAAAAGAAGTACAAGTGATTTCTACCATTCACTTCCATACAAAAGAAAGGCATTATTTATAAGTAAGTTCGCTGCAGTTACATTCTGGCAGGCAGTATCAATGTTGACAGCTTTTGTGGCAAGCTTTATAGGTTACCACATTTTTAGGAACTATTTTATAGTTGATTACGGTGTAACAATTCATATATATGTTGCAGAATTTATATGTGCACTTCTTTGCAGTGCGGCAATTGCACTGGCTTGTTCAATAACAGGTAATATATTCAGCAATATATGTGTGTCAGGACTTATAGTATTTCTTCCAAGATTTATTATACTGCTTGTCGCAATCACAGTTACAGGTTCAGTTGCTACAGCTACTATGGAATGTCCTGTGTGGATACTTGATAATTCTTATAATATGCTTACAGCACAGGTGCTTGGTGTGTTTGACTCGATATATAGTACATCGTCAAGTGTTTCACAGATGCTTTTGTCAATTGCATCTAATATGTATACACTGGTTCTTGCCATTATTTATATTGTTCTTGGCTGTGTGCTGTTTACTAAGAGAAAGAGTGAGACAGCAGGTAAGCCGGCACTTGGCTGGAAGTTACAGTTTGCAATAAGAACTGCAATCGGTTTTGTTATAAGTGTTCTTGGCGTTATGCTTTATATAAGGGAAAAGCGTGGCGGCTACAGTGGATATTTCCTTGAATATATAGTAGTTCCATTTGTGGTGGCTGCATTTGTTGTAATAATATATGAAGTCATATCAAGCAGGAAGCTTCACAGAATAATAAAAGCAATACCTTCAATTATTCTGGCATATGTTATTGCGGCAGTATTTGGAGTGATTGTTAATGCAGGAATTGGGCAGATGCTTTCGTATGTTCCAGATACTTCAAAGGTAAAGTATGTAAAGATGTCAATTGCAAACGACAATATGTCCTACAGGTATTCAAATGAAAATGATTATTTCGAGGATATAGTAAGCAGGCTTAAGATAACAGATGAAGAAGTTATAAAGCTTGTAGCAGACAGCATTGAGGATAATTTACAGAACATACAGGATAACAGCGCAGGCTATTATAATAATGGAAGAAAAAATGAAGAGTATGTAAAATATAATGTGTATATTAAAGACGGCATATTTGGAAGATACAGAAAAGTATTCATTAAGCAGTCAGAGGTTGTTAAGCTTGCTTCCAAGTTCGGGAATATGCAGGATATAAGTAAGGAATATAAGAACCTTCCAGCATTTGAAGATGCCAAGCTTACATTTATGGATAACATAATTACACAGGAAGCTGCCAAAGAAGTGTACGAAACTTTCATTAATGAAATTAACAGTATTCCATTTACACAGTATTATAGCTGTATTAATGATGTTTCATCAAGATACAGGGGTGGTATGCCATATATATACATTTCGTTTACAAGAAATGGAATACCATACTCAGCACAGATATTATTAGGTGATAAGCTTCCTAAGACTTTAAATGCTTATTATAATGCAGTTAATAGGATTGCATCACAGAATATATCACAGACAAGTAATATGCTTAAAAAGTATCTTGATAACTTTGAAAATATACGATTGAATAAATCGGACATTAATGATGACTTTACATTATATATATATTCAATAAAGGATGGCAGCTATTATTATGTGGACAGCAGTAATATATCAGATATGAATCTTATCAGTGAAATAAGAAAAGAACTTGACAATCCATTTGATAAGACCTTTGATACTGATAAGGTTGTATTATCAGTAAGCTATTATGATGAGGATACTTATAATAATGTTAAGTATTATATGCAGCTTAGTGATTATAGTACTTTAAAGTCGTTGGGATATTAATGTTTAACAATTATAATTAAAGAATGATACAATTAATAAGAAAGCTATAATTAAATGGTAATTGGGCTGTTACACTAAATGGTGATTTGTATAATATGCAGGCAGAAGGCCGTATGCTTACAGCTGCATAATGTATAGATTAAGTTTAGTGTGACAGCTCTATTTTTATGTTATTGCAGGGAATGGTTATGTAGATAATGAATAAAAAATCGGAGTGGGATAAGACAGGAATGCGGCTGATTAGTAAAAAGTACTGGACATAGTAGTACAAAAGTAGTATAAATAAAAGTATCAAAAAGCTACTTTTAATAAGAGGTATAGGTTTTATGAGTGAAATTAGCAATAATAATGAGTATATACCAAGAGCTGAAAGAAGGAATAAAGATGGGCTTACAGAAAAGGAGTTTCTTGAACAATATAATCCGGGACACTATGAAAGACCTAGTGTTACGGTTGATATGCTTCTTTTTGGCATGAGCAGGGATTTAAAATGTCTTAAAGTACTTCTTATAAAGCGTAATAATCATCCATATATAGATTGTTATGCACTTCCGGGAGGTTTTGTTAATATAACAGAATCAGCGTATACGGCAGCGTGCAGAGAGCTTGAAGAAGAAACAGGACTTAAAGATATATATATGGAACAGCTCTATACAATGAGCCAGCCGGACAGAGATCCAAGAATGAGGGTTATAGATATAGCGTATATGACACTTATTCCAATTGATGGAATTAAGCCGCAGGCTGGAGATGATGCGAGTGAAGCATTATGGTTTGATATAACATTTAATGATGAGATATTGACATTTGCTAATAAAGAGAAAAATATTACGATTAAATATTCGCTTAAGGAAAAGACATTTAAAAATGGCTGTATCAGCGTGAAGAGTTACATTCCGGAACTTATAAGTTATGAGGCGTTAGCATTTGACCACGCCCAGATTATCCTGGAGGGACTTATGAGATTAAGGAATAAGACACAATATAGTGATGTTGCATTTAATCTTATGCATAAGGAATTCACACTTCCAGATTTGCAGAGAGTGTACGAGATTATACTTGGAAAGCAGTTGTATAAGACAAGTTTTAAAAGAAGTATAAATGATAAAATAAAGGCCGTTAATAAAAAAGGTGTATCAATAACAGGCAATAAATTATCAGAGTTATATGTATACAGTAATGACAGTCAGGAGTAAGTGCAGCAGCACAGGAACGGAGGATTATTTATGAAATTAAATCCAATTATAGTAAGTCTTTTGGAAACAGATATGTACAAGTTCAGTATGGGACAGGCAATTTACCACCAGTTCTCTGATTATAAGACAACCTGGACATTTAAGTGCAGGAATAAAGATGTACATTTTACAGAAGAGATGGTAGAAGAAATCAGAGAGCAGATAAAGCATTTCTGTACTTTAAGATTTACAGAGGACGAGCTTGATTATCTTGAAAATGTTAAGTGGATGAAAGGAAGTTATGTTGATTTCTTAAGATTATGGCAGGCAAGATATGCTGATTTTAAGATTACAACTGATGCAGAATGTGGACTTAGCATAGAAACTTTTGGAACGTGGCTTAATACTTCATTATATGAGATACCAACACTTGCGATTGTCAATGAAGTGTATTTCAGAATGGCATATAATTATGATGAACTTCTTAAGAGCTTTAAGGAAAGATTAAGTGCCAAGGTTGCGGCACTTGAGGCCGATGAGGCTGATGAAGCACAAGGAAAGAATGTATACAGGCTTGGAAGCTTTAGTGAATTCGGACTTAGAAGAAGATTATCATCAGAGGCACAGGAACTTGCGGTTAAGACACTTGCAGAGGCTGACTATAATGGTAATTCTTTGTTCGTAGGAACAAGTAATGTATATCTTGCCAAGAAATATAATCTTACACCTGTTGGAACAATGGCACACGAGTGGATAATGTGTACAGGACAGGGCAACCATAAGCACAATCCGGCATATTCTAACTGGTATGCACTTGATGCCTGGGTAAGGGAATATGGAATTCTTAATGGTATTGCACTTACAGATGCGATAACAACAGACTGCTTCTTAAAGGATTTCCAGCTTACTTATGCAACACTTTTTGGAGGTGTAAGACATGACAGCGGCGACCCATACGAATGGGGAGATAAGATGATTAAGCATTATGAGAGTCTTGGGATAGATGCTGCTAATAAGACATTATTATTCAGTGACAGCCTTGACTTTGACAGGGCTGACAAGCTTTACAGATACTTTAATGCAAAAGCTAAGGTTGCATTTGGAATAGGAACATATATAAGTAATGATACAGATGTTCCGGCACTTAATATAGTAATGAAGACTACTAAATGTAATGGAATGGACGTTGCTAAGATTTCAGATAATCCGGGAAAGGGTATGTGCAAAAATCCAGAATATGTTGAATATCTCCAAAGATGCATAGACTGGAGGATGAATAACGACAGATAATAAGGCAGGTAACTGCAAATAAACATAAGAGAGAGGAAATATATGCAGTATACACTTAGTAATGATAATTTTGAGGTGATTGTAGATAGTAAGGGCTGTGAGATAGTATCAGTTATTAGAAAGAGCGATAATAAGCAGTATATATGGTCTGGACAGCCAGACATATGGAAAAGACATACACCAGTATTATTCCCGCTGGTTGGAAGGTATAAGAACGATACTTCAATATACGAGGGAAAAGAATATCATATGACACAGCATGGTTTTGCAAGAGATATGGAGTTTAGTCTTGTTATGAAGGATAATAGTGCCGTGGTTATGAAACTGGAGTCTGATGAGAACACTAAAGCTGTATATCCTTTTGACTTTGAGTTAAAGATAACACACAGACTGGCAGATAATAATGTCATAACTATATGGGAAGTTGTGAATAAGGATAATAAAGAGATGTATTTCAGCATTGGTGGACATCCGGCTTTTGTGTGTGGTGAAAATGCCATTGGAGCACAGGTAAGATTCGAAACCAAAGAGAATGGAATACAATACCATTTGTTATCAAAGGATGGACTTGTACAGCCAGATATCCATTATATGCCAATCACTAATAAAAATGTGACATTGACAGAGAATTTCTTTGATAAGGATGCTTATATTATTGAGAACAGCGACATAAAATGTGTAAGCCTTTGTAAAGATTGCAAACCGGTTGTTGAGGTTATATTTGATACACCGGTATTTGGATTGTGGTCATCAGCAGGAAAAGGAGTACCTTTTGTGTGCATAGAGCCTTGGTATGGACGTGCTGATGCAGTAGATTTTAACTGCAGGCTTACAGACAGGGAGTGGGGCAATAAGCTTGCAGTTGGGAAAGTGTTCAGCGGTGGGTATAAGATGAGGTTTATGTAACTTTTAATCATTTAATTGTCGTCCGGTACTATCCATATGGAAGTTATCTTTTAAGATAAGCTGTGATATAGGAACAATCTCATACCCTTGCTGTTCAAGATTAGTAAGGACGGTATCGAGTGCATCAGCCGTGAATTTAGCACCGTTGTGCATAAGAATTATAGAGCCGTTGCCAAGTGCTTTGTGCGTGGTGATGGTTTTTATAATGTTTTCAACGCCGTAGTCCTTCCAGTCAAGAGAGTCCACATCCCATTGAATCGTGTAATATCCGCATTTTTTGGCTGTTTTTACAACAGCATTATCATAATCCCCATAAGGAGGGCGGAACAGGAACATTTCATACCCTGTCAGGTTTTTGACTTTTTCGTGGACTTTCATCAATTCGGTTTCTTTTTCACTGTCGGCGAGCTGGCTCATATTCTTGTGATTCTCACTGTGGTTTCCAAGGTCGTGTCCTTCAGCCAGAATCATTTTCACATCATCAGGGTAATGTTCTACCCATCCACCCGTCATAAAGAAGGTTACTTTGACATTATGTTTCTTGAGAATCTCCATGATCTTCTGGGTATCTTCATTGCCCCAGGCTGCATCAAAAGTCAGAGCTATTTTGGGTTCCTGAGTTTCCACACAATAGATGGGCAATTCTCTGTCTCCGACAGTGGAGCTTGTAGGGATACTCTGTCGGATTCCCTCAAGTCCGGTCAGGACGAGAAGTGCAGCAGCCATCGTGATGACTTTACCACTAATTTTTTTCTCACGAATCGTATCTATGATATCATTCCATTTTAACATAGGCTACCTGTAGTATATTTTTGATATCATTATATTAGGCTGCTGTGGAATTTATGTATAGCTTGATATTTTACATGAATTTACATATAATAAATATGAAATGACATTATTTTATCATAATTATGATAAGGAGGCGGCATATGATACAAATTAGACCAGTATCTGATTTAAGAAATAAATTTACAGAAATAGAAAGTACAGTAAAGGCAGGTTCACCAGTTTATTTGACAAAGAATGGATATGGATCGATGGTAGTAATGAGTATTGAAACATATTCAAGACTTACAGAGTCAGCAGAAGATGCATTGGATATAGCAGATAAAGTTGCAGAAGAAACTAAAAACCATACGCATTAGACAGTAAATTTATTCTATGTGTGTGGTTTTTAGTTATTTCATATATGTATAGACACTTTATCGGTTCTTGACAGGGATTTTAGAATACGGTTAAGGGTAAAAAAATAAGATAAACAGTATATAACAGTTGACAACATATCTACACTGTTATATACTGTTTATTGCTTGAAGGACTACATAACGAGAAATGGAGATAAGTATAGATGCATCTGATTATCAACAACTCATCCATGCAGCCGATTTACGAACAGATTGTAGGGCAGATTAAGGAGAAGATCCAGCATGGAGAATTACAACAGGAGGAAGCACTTCCTTCGGTGCGCACACTTTCCAGGGAGCTTAGAATCAGCGCCTTGACTGTGAAGAAAGCATATGATGCCTTAGAACAGGAAGGATTTATTGTTACTGTGCATGGAAAAGGCAGTTTCGTTGCCGCAATCAACAATAATGTTGCACTGGAAGAACAGCGAAGAGAAGTGGAAGCGGCTTTTGAGGAAGCCATCAGGAAGGCGAGAAGCTGTGGCATGACGAAGGAAGAGATCAGTCAATTATTGGATATTATGATGGAGGATTAGAACATTGGTAGAGAAGAAGTTAATCCAGTTGCAGGATGTGATCAAGAGTTATCCGCAATTTAAGCTGCATTGTTCGATGGAATTAAAGGAAGGATATATTACAGGTCTGATAGGTCTAAATGGCGCAGGCAAGAGTACGACTTTTAAGACAATACTGGGCTTAATTAGCCCTGATAGCGGAGTAGTTACCGTATTTGGACATGAACCAGGGAAGCTTACGCAACAAGATAGAGAGAATATGGGTGTCGTACTGGCAGATTCTGGATTCAGTGGCTGGCTTACCGTAGCGGATATTTTGGCAATTCAGGTTGCTATGTATCATCATTTTGATCAAAATAGTTTTAAAGAGAAGTGTGAACAGTTCCGGATTCCCCTCAATAAACAAATTAAGGAATTTTCCACGGGAATGAGAGCAAAGCTAAAGCTTCTGGTCGCACTGTCCCATGATGCAAAGCTGCTGATACTGGATGAGCCTACAGCAGGGCTTGATGTGGTTGCCAGGGATGAACTGCTGGATATGCTGCGTGATTATATGGAGACACCTGATCGGGGAATTCTCATCAGCTCCCATATTGCAGAGGATTTGGAAGGCTTGTGTGATGATATCTATATGCTGGAACAAGGCGAAGTGATTCTCCATGAGGATACGGATGTGCTTTTGCATGAATATGGCATACTCAAGGTGACAGAGGAGCAATATGCTGATATGGATAAGAGCTATATTGTACGGCAGAAGAAAGAGGCCTGGGGATGGCAGCTTCTGACTGATCAGAAGCAGTACTATCAGGAGAATGCCAGAGATCTTGCGATTGAAAAAGGCGGCATTGATGAGGTGATTCTGATGCTGACGAAGGGAGAGCAATTATGAGGGGATTATTGATCAAGGATTACAGATTGTTATGGAATCAGCGCAGAACGCTTGGGATTATGATGTTAATCTGGGCGATTGTGGTATTCACCAATACCAATCCTGCCTTTGCAGTAAGTTATCTAATATTCAGCTGTAGCATTCTGGCAATTAACACTGTCAGTTACGATCAGCATGAGAATGGAATTATTTTCCTGTTGTCACTTCCAATCAGCAGGAAACAGTATGTGCAGGAGAAGTATCTGCTTTTACTGATTAACTTAATGGCAGCAGTATTGATTTCTGTGCTGTTTATATGGCTTCCCGGAAATATTGAGGGAATTGAAGTGATGTTTCTGATCGGTGTAGTAGTCCTGGTAATATCAGTGATGCTGCCGGTTTCACTGATATTTGGTGCGGAGAAGGGCAGGCTGGTAATTATAGCATTTGGTGCGGTGATCTGTATTGTTGGTGTCTGGAGTGAGAAGCTAGCGCAAATGACAGGGATTGATATAGAGCATATGCTGGATGTCTTTTTCTCACAGAAAGCAATGTATCTGAATCTGGAATGTATACTTGTATGTATCTGCGCGTTGGTAATCTCCTATGGAATCGCCAGCACACACATGGTCAGAAAAGAGTATTAAAAAACATATTGAAAACCTTTATTTTAATGGTTATGATAGAAATATTGAATATTCAAATAAAGGAGTTTCCGAATGTTAAGAGAATGTAATCTGGATGAAATATCTGATGGAAAAAAATACAGTATCAATGATATGGTGAAGGCTGACTGCGATGATTGCAAAGGGTGCAGTGCCTGTTGTCACGGCATGGGAAGCTCCATTGTGCTTGATCCGCTTGACGTGCATCGTCTGATGAGCCATTTCCAGACCAGATTCGAGGTACTGCTGGAGGATAAGATAGAGCTGAATATTGTAGATGGAGTGATTCTGCCCAATCTCAAGATGAACACACAGGCAGAAGGAGAACCCTGCGTATTCCTGGATGCGGAGGGCAGATGCAGCATTCATGAGGACAGACCGGGAATCTGCCGTATTTTCCCATTAGGCAGAGTCTATGAGGATAACAGTTTTTCCTATATTTTACAGATACATGAATGTCAGAAGGAGAATCGTTCCAAGGTAAAAGTCAGCAAGTGGATTGATACGCCGGATTTGAAGAAGAATCAGCAGTTTATCACTGACTGGCATTATTTCCTGAAAGCAGCGCAGGCTAGGCTTGCAGCCGGTGGGGACGAAGAACAGATTAAACGCACTGCCATGCAGATCCTGCAATATTTCTACATAGAGCCATATCATACAGACTGCGATTTCTACGAACAGTTTGATAAGAGACTGATTCAGATGAAGAAATTAGTAGGGATAGATTAAAGAGAAGAGGTAATAATAAAGCCTGTAAGGAGCGTGATTAACATGGAACCTACAGACTTTAATGGAAATTTGACTATGACGGATGGATTGCCGCTTGGGTTTGCCATGGGCATGGCGATGAACCAGCAGGCACTTGACCATTACGGAAAGCTAACTGAATATGAGAAGGAGAGGCTGATTGCTGAAAGCCGCGGAGTGAAGAGCAAGGAAGAGATGGACCGGCTCGTGAACCGACTTGGGGATGGCTTCTACTAAAGTAAGAGATTTATAACAGATTGTCTAACTCACCCTTGACGTTAATGCTTTTTAATGCTATTCTTGAACAAGATAAACCGTTGAATGAGAGTAGTAGTTATCCGAAGATTTGCA
>ENA-OPMN01000592-OPMN01000592.1-human-gut-metagenome-genome-assembly--contig:-NODE-592-length-13298-cov-4.120970_pt1 | contig 13298 bp, 10 predicted proteins | sample MGYA00241524_ERZ501745 | MGnify/ENA primary metagenome ERZ501745 (study PRJEB25962, sample SAMEA2042567) | human gut metagenome | biome: human gut; feature: human-associated habitat; material: faeces...
CCATATAGGATAAAATCTCATATAACTCACGCCAGTCGAGTGCACCTTCCTTACGCACACCATTCCTGTTCTTATAGCTGATCTTCACATATCCGCTTCTGATTGAGTACTCCACAAGACCATACTTATTGTTGGAATATGCCTTTCTTTCTGCATTATCTGTTCCTAATGCAATATCCCTGATAAAGTCAAGTTTATTGGGCATAAATGCAAAATCAGACTGCACCACATCCATAAGGAATGCCCTAAACGGAGTGTAGCAGCTGCAATCTGTCACAAGAATTTCCGCCGCATCACGCAGGTCTTCATCAAGCTCTGCAATACGCTTGGCATAATCAATCGGTGTAATATACTTAAGCTCTGATGGATCTTTTTCAGATGTTTCAGCATCTATCTCGGCGCCATATTCTGCCTGTGTTATCATGCGGTCTTCATCGGCAGCTTCCTGTGGTGGCATGCCTTTTGCACTTACATAATCTCTGTTAGAAGCATAGCTCCCCGGCTCATCCGGTATTGCATAATCATCAATCTCTGATTCTGCCTCTTCCGGTTCCACCTCCCGGTATTCCGCATCAATGACCTCATCATCCTCACGGAGTCCGTCCATCGCAAGCTCATCAATACGAGGTGTCTCAGGCTGATATTCCCCTGTAAGAATAAGGACACCAAGCTCTTTTTCGATATCTTTCCACGAAACATATCCTTCAACCTCTCCATCCTCATCTCGCCACTGAAAACGCAGTCCATTCCCATGAAATGTGTCATATCCGTGCAGTCCTAGTCCGTCAACCGGCCAGCCTGCACCTCCCTGACCATATTCTGCTTTGATACGCTTTGCTCTGGTTCCTGCATCAATCTCTGTTTCAAAAATCTTGCATACCCTGCCCTTACCACCGATAAAACCTGTACCTCTCATAAGCACCTGTTTGATATACTCACTTGGTACTGTTGCAGACTTTTTGGGATTCAGGTAATTGTATTTACCTGCTAATGCAGCTTTTCTGTCCTGCTCGAACTGACGCATAAACTGATTATTGTTTTCGTCCTCAGTATGAATGATGCCAATGCTTGCCTGCCCGTTCTGGTCGAAAAAAAAGGAAGCCTGTGTATATTCGGCTTCCTTACTAACACCCAATGAATTGATTTCATCAAGTTCCCTATTCAGTTCTGTATCATCTGATTCTAGTGGAATCGCATCACTATCTGATTCAGTACCACTTCCTCTGCCTGCATCTTCGCCTGCTCTCTTATCTTCCACATCTCCATTGTCGATGACGGATTCTGTGGCTTGTGCTTCGCCAGATACTGCATCTCCAGCTGGTCGTACAGCTGGTTCGCTTCCTCCTCTACCGCTGACATCTTCTCGTACATCTTTCCGAATCTCATCAGCGTCTTGTATCTTGCCGGCTCGTTCTCCTTTAGATAGTTCATCGCCATCCTTCCGTATTTGCCCAGCTTCGTGAGATCCTCCGTCTCGTCCGGCATCTCTATCTGCGGATAAAGCAGTCCGTCCACTTCCTTGTAAGTCATTTCTTCTAACATATCCAATTCTCCTTTCGCTCTCGATTGCCTTTAAGTTACGACTAAATTCTCTAAGAACACTACAGGAGACATCGCATACAATGGAACCAAGACGGTAAATGATCTCTTCGTCTTTGATATTTACGATCTGACTGAAATCCTGTTCTTGCACAGATAAGTCAAATCCGCATCTCGTCCCTACAGCATACATGACACTTGCATATACAAGCTGCTCCATGTCCATTTCCTGCTGTAAGCCATTGCGTTTCTTACTTTCTTCCTTTATCACACTACCTGATAGCTGCATGAGCTCGGTCATTCGGTTTCCGAACTCTTCTTTTATTATAAGGCAAACATCTGTTCCTGTAAACTGTTTTAATATATTTTTTAGAGACTCCCTGTCGCTGTTATCGTACTGCTCAATCTGACCTTCTGACACAAGAAAATCCAGATAATCCTTAAGATTTTCTCCCTCAAGGTCCCATGTCAGTTTGACATTTTTCCCTCCGGTATCACTGATATCAAAGATATACCTCATGCGTGGATTCAGTGCCCTCGACGGGAAGATAGCGCAGCCTTTCGCACCGCGCTTTACATATCTTCCCACCTTTTTCCAGGTATCATAATCTGCCATGAGTGTGCTTTTTTCCGGAGGTCTCTGCGCTGTTACCATAACGATATTGTCAAATTCATAGCGGTATAACTGACCTGCGACCTTTAACACATCCTTCCAGTTCTTTTCTGATCTGGTGATGTTACCAATCTCAGAATCGTATATCGCTTTGACCTTCATATCAACGCCCATACCTTTGTCCTCCTCTACTTAAACATCTCTGCAAACAATCCTTTAAATAGCTTTAACTCATCCTTATCCAGCTCGATTGCAAATTCATTGTCGATTGCCTGTTTTTCGCATTTATCCTTTTTCTTTGCAATCTTACGCACCACACGAAAAATCACATAGCACTCCTTGGACTTTGCAATGCTCTGTTTAAAGGTCAGCTCATCCTCATCGACTGACTTCTGTGTCTGATAGATAATCTCTTTTAACTTATCATTGATACCATCTACTTCCTCAAGGGAAATAATAACGGATGCCTTAGAAGCACCCGATCTGTCCCACTCGTTATGAAGTTCCTTTACTAAAAACTCCATGTTCTTAATTACTGTTGTTGAATCACTTTTCATCTTGCTTTTCCTCCGTTTTCTTTTAATGAAGAAGGGAGCTGACCTTCGCTGATAGGCGCAAAATCTACTCCCTTCATGTCCTCTGCTCCAAGGACTATCTGCTCTGCATAATACATATCCATTGCCTTATTGATGGCATCGTCAAGCGACTCTGCCTTTACTTTCTGTACTCGTGAAAGCACTTCTTTTATCTCAACATCAAATTCCTGTTCCATATGATATCGCCTCCTGTAAAAATCTCATCACCGGCTCTTTTCTTCCTTTACCTGTCTTTCCTTAAATCCTTCATCGTACTTTCCATCTTCCAGCCTGTCGTAAAAACAGTCCTCTTCAATCGTTCCGAAATCCTCATACATCTGGTGAAGGAAGTCATTCTGCAGCTTCTTCGGTACATCATCATCCTTTGACATATCCTGATAAAAATAGAACTTCTGCTTGAGCTTTGCCCTGTAATCATAGATATCCTCTATCTTTTCCGGTGCGCCATACTCCCTCTTGTATGCCTTGAAATTTGTAGTTGAAAGTGTGGAACCTAGATAAATGCCATGCTCCCACGATACCCCGATTGTGGTATTGTCCTTTGTAGGCTTCTCATCCTTCGGATAACGCTTATACTCTGTCGCACCAAGGGCGATTGTAAGGGAACCTGACTTCATATCCATCACCACAAGATTCCTTGGTGATAATGCTTCAAGCACCATATAATCATGGTCATTGAAGTTATGAAATGTCTGTCCCCTTTCAAATGAGCGGTTCTCCATTTCATAATGCAGGTTAAAATCATCTACCCAGCCCTTATCGGTCATTCCAATCTCCTTAAGCTTTGCAACACATTCATAAGAACTGGCTTCTTTATCAAACCGAAATTCTTTGGAATCGTTATAAAATCCCTGAAGAAAATGTCCCAGCTGAATATCATCCAGACAGAATCTCGCAGATACAGTTACATTTGCTGCCCTGTAATACTCTGTGAAGTTATCTGCTTCACCAAGTGTCCTTCCAAGCTGCAACAAATTTTCTGCAAGCTCTGACATATCATCAATTGCTATAAAACTCTTATAATCATCAAAAGTCATCAGCATATTTGTCTCTGTTCCCCTGTCGTTTTCTGTTACCAGTATCATATCTTTAAAATCCATTCTTATCTCCAGTCTCAGAGAGGGACTATGCCCTCTCTGCAAATTTCCTGTTATGGTCTTCCTATCACAACAATCTTTCCTGTGCTTGCCACATCCCGGTAAACAACACCAAGACTTTCATTAAGCGCCTCTACCACCTTGCCATTTCCGACGTATACTGCCACATGGCTGATGTTCTTATATCTTCCGTTGCTTGTAAAACTGTAGAAAATAAGGTCTCCCGGCTGTAACTCATCAAAGGAGACTGTCTTTCCGGCTTCATCCAGTCCCTGTGCCTCCGCTGCCGCTGTGGTTGCACCGCCGTAACTAATATCCACGCCTGCATCTTTCCATGAATAATAGGCTAAGGAACTACAGTCATAATAGTTACCGCTGTCTCTTAAATCCTGACTATAAGGAAAGCCAACTCTGTGAAGTGCATAGGAGCAGACTGTTTTCTGCCTGCTGTCTGTAATTTCGTTTAGGATGGCATTGATTTCATCCTCAGTCATGGAGCTTACTCCCGGACTTCCGCCTCCGCCGCCACTTCCGCTTCCGGCATATCCAAGCTGTCCCATAAACTCCGGACTCATGATCTGCTCAAGCATTTCCACATGATCAGAGTTAAACCCATAGACCGAAATCATATCCCTGTACGATTTCAGCGTTACATTCACATACAGAACAGACTTCGTGACAGTAGTCACATTGCCGTCTGCATCCGTTTCTTCCACATCCTTTGTTCCGGTGCTTGTGGTGTATGAACACATATCATTTACAACTGCCTGCAGCCAGCCTTTAGAAGTATCATTCATGACTGTTGCAGTATCTCCGACACCATGCTTGACCATATAGACTGCCATGATGTCATAGTAATTGCTCGGGTTTTCTTCCATACCTTCATAATCCACATAGACAAGCTCTCCAAGGTCATATCCGGTATGCTCATTCACTTTCGTGTTCACATCCCGGTTAAACTCCTGCACATAGGCACTCGTTACTGTCTGCACGGTATCTCCTGATTCAAGTGGTGGCAGGAATAAAGCAAATGGAGAATTGTAAAGGATTGCTATCACCGCTATAACCGGAACCGCAATCATGGCAACTACAAGAACAAGTAATAAAAGCACCAATCCGATAATCGGTGCAGCTGCCTTTACCCAGGTAATCGCTTTTCGCACAATCAGATCCTTTACCAGCTTTGCCACGCTGTCCGTCTGATTCTCCTGTGCTCTCATCTTATCCAGAAAGAACTTTATCTTCCTGCTCCGGTTGGTCATCTTTTCATCCTTGACCTCTATGGACACACCTGCAGCATATCCGGCTGCCATGCCGATTGCCGTGCCTACTCCCGGTGCAACCGCTGTTCCTGCCGCCGTAGCAGCTGCCTTTGTCGCAGTTTTCGTTGCAACCTTGGCAGTAGTCTTTGCTGTTTCTTTTGCCGTCTCTTTAGCTACAGTCTTGGCTGTATCTTTGGCAGCTTTCTTTGCTGTTTTTTTTGCCAGCTTCTTTCCTGTCTCTACCTTTTTGATACGCTTCTTTGCCTCGGCTGCCGCCTTTTTCCTGAAAAGTGCTGCACCCTTAGAAGCAGTTCCGGTAACAGGTCGGCTTGATTCATATGCGAGATATGCTGCCTGCGATACCTCATGCCCACCTTCTACCTGCTCCGTTACTGCCCCGGCTGCAAGTACACCTGTTCTTCCTGCAATGTGAAGATTGGTGTTCTTAGTCTTGATGGAAGTGTTTGATTCTCTATAGTTTCGCTTAAATCTTGATAATCCCTTATTCTTCGACTCTGACTGATGAATGGTACTCTTGCGATAGGACTTCTTTTTATCATCAGATACCTTTGCACCGATAGTCTTAGGACCTCTCTCTACTGTATAGATGTTGCTGCCTTTAATCTTGGCACCCTTTGGCTCGTGGGCATGAATCTTAGCTTTCTCCTTTGTGTGAATGATCATCGGCTTGTCATCCACCTTTTTTATCTTCAATGTTCTCACCTTCTTTCACTCAAAATGCAAAACAGCCACCCAGCTTCCCGGATGGCTATGCTTTGAGGTCGCAAATTGCGACCTCTATCAACATTATTCGACATTATTCTGCATTTCACGCTTCTTCTGTTCTGCAATCTTCTCATGAATATTGGTGTTGTACAGTCTGTAGAGGTCTGTATCCTTGCTAATCTGATTATCAAATGGGATCACCACAGAACCACACTTGATAAGTCCCATTCCCGATGCAGTATTGGTTACGAATCTTAGCTGTGCCTCTGATACACCGATAACTTCCGCCATCTTGGAACTATCCGTATTAGCCTGCTTTAAAAGTGCTACAAACTCTGAGTTTGCAAGCATTGTGGTTGCTGTGTAATTCTGCAACAGATCGACGACATTCTGCGTGATACCAGTACAAAGACCTCCCTGCTTTCTTACTTTCTTCCAGAGCTGCTGCAGATATTTTGCAGAATACTCAGAATTAAGTAAGACGTGGAATTCATCAATATAGAGCCATGTTGCCTTGCCTCGCTTACCATTCTCAACAATTCTGTTCTGAATGGACTCCATCATAACAAGCATTGTGATAGGACTAAGCTCTGTACCTAAGTCCCTGATGCCATAGACTGTAAATCTGTTATCCACATCCACATTTGTCTGGTGATTGAAGATATTTAGGGAACCATTTACGAAGAGCTCTAGTGACAATGCAATGTCCTTTGCCTCGTCCTCCGGCTGTGCCATAAGGATATCGTAGAAATCACTCATTACAGGGATATACTTCTCTTTGCTTCTTGCAATGTCGATATACAGTTTTCTCACACAGCGGTCGATGATTGACTTCTGTCTTGAATTTAAGCTGTCCCCGATACACTGCTCACAAAGTCCAAGCATGAACTCGCCTTTTTCTCTTACCATTCCCTTGGAATCATTCGGATCAAGGCTCCATACATCCATCTCCAGCGGATTCACATAGTTATCCGTGTAAGTAGACATATTTACTACAGTTCCACCATAGGTCTCAGCAATATCAAAGTATTCGTTCATTGGATCTATGACGATTATCTCATCATCTCCCGACAAGAATACGCTGCCCATCTCCATCTTACAGAAGAAGGATTTACCAGAACCCGGCACTCCGAAAACGAAGCCATTTCCGTTGATGAGCTTCTTTCTGTTACCGATATTCACATTCTTGCTGATCTGGTTGATACCATAGTAATTGCCGGTGCTGTCATTAAGCTCCTGCACATTAAATGGCATAAGCACCGCAAGTGACTGGGTAAGTAGGGTACGCATTGTCTCCACCTGTCTTACTCCAATCGGAAGTGCTGTGTTGAGTGCTTCCCTCTGCTTTAAGTAGTGTGTATCAATCGTGCAGCTGTTACGCTTTCCGATAGTCTCTACTGTCTCACATACACTCTCAAGCTCCTTCTTGCTTTCTGCCATAAGAATAATGGTTACTCCCACGAAGAAAAGGCACTGGTCATTCTCACGGACATCATCCATGATTTCCTCAATCTCCTTTTTCTCCGTTCTTTTGGCATATGAGATTTCCGTAGAAAAATCGTTATTCTTATTACGGACTCTCTGCTGCTTAATGATATCCGACTCAATACCAAGGTATTTCTTCTGAAGCACCTTTGTTGTCAGATCCTTGGGAACAGGCACCACATCAATGCTCGTGATGGAATGAACCGGAAGGGAAGTAATCTCATTGATGAATCTGTCTGATAAACTGCTCGGATACTTTTTGATGAAAAGTGCCTTGCAGAATTTACTCTCATCCTCAAAATGGTCTGGGAAATATTTCACCATACCATTGCACAGATCATTTCTAAAATCTGCCCCGACCTTCTTTGCCTTTCTGATATCAAAATCAAAGCTGCCCTCATCTCCAAGATGATAATAGTCATAGAGCACTTTCAGTCTCTCATTGCCATTAAGCGGCACAATCTCCGCACCAAGCTCAATGAAAGCCTTGTGTATCGTTGCCTCAAGGGTTGCAAACTGTGCCTTTGCCTCCTCGAAGTTCTTTCTCTCAATCGTGATTGTCAGGTATCTCTCCTGCTCAATCCCCTGTCTGCCCTCAATAATCTTCTCCTCAACGATGTCATTGTATATTCTTCTGTAATTATTGAAGCCATCGTTTTTCTCAGCAATCAGAACCTTGTCACGGAGTTCATCCATGTTTTTGTTCTTATTGTTGATCGTAATCTTATAATTACAGTCCAGCGAATTTAAGAATTTGCAGTATCTTTCAAAAATGCCGATCTGCTCATCCTCCGTTGCCGTTGTGTAATTGATGTCCTGAAAGCGGTAACACTTGGAATACTTATTCCTGCTTACTTCAAAAATACCGTTTTCAGCCACCGCCATAATCTCTATGGTTTCCTGAATGGATTTCGGTGTCTTGTACAAAGGCTCACTTGCCTTTTTCAAGAGCTTAAATCCGTCCGTAAATAAACCCATTGTCTCTAACCTCGCTTTCTTATCTGTGAAAGCCCGCCGGGAACATCACCCAACGGGCTTGTTCCCGACCTCACGGTCAGATACATATGAATAGTTGTGTTTATCCTGCTAACACTAATGGTATATCCATTGACTTCATAACAAAATTTGTGTATAATTTTGTTATCAAATAAGGAGGTGTTTTTATGCCAGCAATCAAATCAAGTGCTGATTTAAGGAATAATTACAATGAAATTTCTACATTTTGTCATAATTATCCTGAACCAGTTTTCATCACGAAGAATGGAAAAGGCGACCTTGCCGTTATGAGCATTGAAGCCTACGAAGAACTGACCAGCCGCTTTGAACTTTACAGCCAGATCAAGGAAGGAATGGACGATATTGCCACAGGCAACACCAGACCATTTTCCGAAGCTATGGCTGATATCAGAAGCCGCCGCAGTCGATGAGCTATCAGGTTCATATCACTTCCACCGCAGAACACGATATTATGCGTGCTGCGGATTACATCGAATTTACCCTCAAAAATCCTGATGCCGCAGATAATCTGTTAGATGCTGCGACTGAGCAGATAGGCTCACTAGCCGACCTGCCACAGAAGTTTCATCTGGTAGATGATCCGGTACTGGCAAGCTGGGGCATTCGTTTTGTAATAATCAATAATTACCTTGCCTTTTATACGATTGATGAAGAAAAGCAGACTGTAATCATAGTCCGATTTCTCTATCAGAAAAGTAACTGGACTTCCATTCTTCGACAGGGATTTTCCCTCATTTAAGGAATCTGTTTTTATGCAGGTTCCTTTTTAGTGCATTGCTTTATAAGCAGCCACACCCGCTACCGCCAGCACAAACACGGCTGCCAGTCCAAACATCATGTTTCTTGTCTTTTTCTTCATTTCTTCAAATTCCTCCTGTTTCTTTACTGCTGACTCTGATGTTGTAATCTCTGATTGAGTTTTTTTACCTTTCTTCTTTACCTGTCCGTTCTGCTCCATTTCAAAAGCCTTGATAATCGGCTCTCCCTCAGTAGATACATAGGTAAGAGCCTTATTTCCAAACATAAAATGCAGTTTCTTTCCCATATACTCGTAGAAATTCATTCCATTAAAAGAATAAAATCCTCCAAGTGCTATCGGAGCTACACACGGAATCGCCACATAAGCAGAACCCGTAAGACCAATATATCTATAAAGAAGTAATACGATACCGCCACCGACTATCACACTGGCAATAGAAAATACAAGCTGTTTTGCTGTAAGTCCCATTGCCACCGATTCCTGATAACGGTCAATGTCTTTGTTTATTTCAATAACCATTGTCCTCTGCCCCCCTATCTTGCTAACTCCTTTGTCTCCGGCTTTCTTGCCATACCGATATTTGCCTCATACATATCCATTCCATCCGGACACAGTTCTCTCAGCTTATCGACATTGAACAGATAAAGAGGATATTCACAATAACCACTCCTCTGTGTAAATCCTGTAAACTCCCCAAGCTCATTTTCTGTGATGAATTTCTCAATATCCGGCATATCATTCACATTCAGATATCCGCAGTAATTCGGTGCAGCAACAGACAAATTTACGGTCACATCACCAAACGGCTCATCGTATCCATCTTCATTACACATAAGCCCGATATACATTGCCTTGTTATTCATATACTGCTGAATATCGAGTGTTACCTGTGTCTCCCCGGAAAAACTGGAATTATAAGTCACCTGTTTCTTTTCATTATCCATAAATGCCTCCTTCTATAATCCGAATGCCTTACTTGTAAGTGTCTGTGCTCCCTTCACACTTCCAACCGTCATTGCTATGGTAAATGTCATTTCACACAGATAAATAAGTGTCTGTGCCCAGTCTGCATAACTTCCCGTAAAGGAAGGCAGCCCTGCATTGATAAATGCATTGCATACCACAATCGCAAGTGCCATTGTTACCGCCTCAAACACACAGGATAAGAAATACTTACAGTAAGTTGACATCGTATGACTTACCATTCTGTTTCCTGCCATTGTAGAGCAGGCGATTGCTCCAAGCGGCACAATGATCAATATTTTTAAGAATCTGAAATACACGGTGTAAATGATAAAGAAACCACAGATAATAATGATGATTGCAAGCAGTGCCGTAAGGATCAGCATTACCAGACTTTCACCAAATCCAAGTTCCTTAATAACATCTGCCTGTGCACTGTCAATGGCAAGCTGTGTTGTTGTTCCTGCCGAAATAAGCCCTACCAGATTTCCGATGGAAGTAAAAAATGCTTTCATAATCGTGACATTATTGGCAACAAACCATTCTGCAAGTCCTAATCGGATAAGCATACGCAGGATTGATTCAAACCTCATTTCATCTTTCACATCTATACTTTCCGAACAGAAACCGATAACAAAGAACAGTACCACAAGGGAAGAACCAACCGCTACAAAGATTGGCTCTATTCCCTCGATGACTGCCCACGGACCACCGCCCTTAAAACTGACGGGCGATTGTCCAAGCATTGCAAAAACCAAAGATATCTGATTATTCCAAAATCCAAACATAGCTTCAAGGAGAGCAAGTATTTTGTCTCCCAGCTTAAAAATATCCATACCTGTTATTCACCTCTTTTCTTCTATTGCAACAGGGATTATTTTTTCCCTATCTTAGAAGCCTAAGAAAGTGAGTACAGTAGAAATACCTGCCATGATAATACCTGCCACAACTCCCTTTAAAGCTGAGTTCATAGTAGATGAATCCTGCTGCTGGTATGCCTGTGCAAATTCCATAACATTTTTTGCAAGGATAATGACACCGACTGCACCGATAACTGCGATCACAAGCGTTTTTAAGTTCTCAAGCGGCTGTGTTACTGCCGAAGTGCCTCCTGCCGCAAAGCAGGTAGTGCTCATAAGCATTACTCCCATAATGGCTCCGGATAATGCCGGAACAAATTTTCTCTTAAAATGAATAAATCTCTGCTTCATACCTTTTTCCTCCATCTGATTGTTGTTGGTTGTCGTAATAATCTGTTCTTTTCTCATATTGGTTGTCTCCTTTTCGATAAAAAAATAGCCAGCAGGGTTTATCCCTAACTGGCTGTTAAAAGTTGCTTTATATGATCAGGCATAGCCTGTTGTAATGATAAAACCGGGCTTTCCCCGATATGTTTTGCTGCGACCACCTCCTTTCAAGGTACAAAAAAACACCTTAACCATAATTGGCTAAAGTGCTGTGTGAATTTGATATTAAATTATTTGTAAGCCCAACAAATTACAGATTTACGAAACTCTTTCATTCCGCATAGGCACATTATACCACAGTTCCTGTGCCTATGCGACGCCTTTACTGATTCTTCCAGTATGAACTCATCTTCTCCACCGTCACTTCCGGATAGAAATAAGTAAGAATCGTTGCTTTCGGAACACCTGCCGCAAGTGCTTTCTTCACTTCTTCTTTCTGCTCTGCGGTGTATGACCAGTGCATCATTCGGTTTGTGATCGTATCCTCCCACTTCGGCTTCTCCCTCTCAGGATTTCTTACCGGCTGTCTGTCTGAATCCTCCTCTTTCTGCGATTCATCGGCATATTCAAGCTCATTTGCCTGCTCCCCGTCAATTTTTGCTTTTTGCTCTGCCTCATCCTGCATAGAAAATCTTCTGTTCAGTTCCGCATCTCCAAGCATCATAAACTGCTCATAGGTCAGTGTATCAATATACACATTCTCTCCCTTATCCTTCATTTTTTCATAATGCTTAACGGCTTTTTCCGATAAAATCTCAAATGGTGGTCCGATAATACGATCTGCTCCCTGTGTATTATGGACATACGCTTTTCCTTTTCCGTCCGCTGTCTGATTAAACATCGGGTGTCGGAATGGAATATACTTATTGTCCATTATCGGATCAAAACCACGGATAAAAATAATACATTTCTTATTATCCAGCTTTCTGACCTCATCGGGTGTAAACAGTTCCCTGCCTAAAACATCATAATTTCTTGATGAGCTTCCCTGTCTGCCCTTTGTCTCACCGCTTGATTTTTTATCAATTGTCCCCTTGCCCAAAAGCTCCGAGACATACTTGTGTGTACTCTGCTCATTGCCTCCAAGATATATGAAGGTATCGCAGTTGCCGGGGATTGTTTCCCAAGTATCTTTGAAAAGTGCCTTTAGCTGGGCGAAATTCTGAATGATGATAATACTTGAAATCTCCCGGCTTCGCATTGTCGATAACAACGAACAGAAGTCATCAGGCAATGCGACATTCGCAAATTCGTCTAACATAAAGGTCACATGAATTGGAAGTCTGCCACCGCAGTTAAAGTCTGCCTGATAGTACAATTCCTGAAATATCTGTGTGTACAGCATACCGATAATAAAGTTATAGGATTTATCACTATCCGGGATTACACAGAACAGTGCTGTCTTTGTCTCCCCATCTCCATTGACTCCAATGCCGATATCAGACAGGTTCAGTTCATCTTTGGAGAGCAGGCGTAAAACCTGCTTATTTTCAAGAAATGCAAGTCTTGAGTTTGCACTGATGATAATGGAACGGACAGTATCTCCGGCACCCCTCATACATTTGTTATACTGTTTGACTGCCGGGTGGTTTGCTCCAAGCGGCGAACTCTCCTCTAAAAACTTCATACGGACATCCAGCTTTGAAGCCTTTCCCGGTTCCTTGACCTCTGCTTCTCCAAGCAGCTTCAAAACTGTCTCAAAGTTTCGCTTTGCAGGCTGCACCTCCAGCCACACATAATAAAAAATTGCCTGTAAAAACAAGCCTTCCGCTTTCTCCCAGAACGGATCACTCGGTGTTGAGCCTTTTGGTGTGGTATTACTGATAAGATTGGTAATCAGCTTCACCACATCAGTTTCCTCTCTGATATAGGAAAATGGATTGTAACAGTCTGATTTATCCATCTCCAAAAGATTGATAACTTTTACATTGTACCCGTTATCCTTTAACATCTGCCCACAGCTTCTTAATATCTCTCCCTTTGGATCCTGAAG
>ENA-OPMN01000606-OPMN01000606.1-human-gut-metagenome-genome-assembly--contig:-NODE-606-length-12979-cov-2.056639_pt1 | contig 12979 bp, 10 predicted proteins | sample MGYA00241524_ERZ501745 | MGnify/ENA primary metagenome ERZ501745 (study PRJEB25962, sample SAMEA2042567) | human gut metagenome | biome: human gut; feature: human-associated habitat; material: faeces...
CCCAAAGGTAACATGGATACGACGCTGTCACCTGCTTTCAGACCTATTTTTTCTTTACAGTAGAGCACGTTGGAGAGTATGCTACGATAAGGCAGCATTACGCCTTTGGAATATCCGGTAGTACCTGAAGTGTAATTAATGATGGCCAGGTCTTCTGATTTTTCTTTTTCATAAGAAATATCATCGGGACGAAATCTGCAAGGGAATTTGTGCCCGAATATCTCATTCAGATGGTCGCGGGCATAAGCCAGTTTTTCCGAACGGGATACGGGTACACCGAAATCTTTCAATTCTATGATACCTTCCAAATGAGGCATGGCTGCTTCATTCAAGTTCTCCCATATCTGATCGCCTACGAACAACAGGCGGGCTTCAGAGTGGTTTACAATATTGTGTACCTGATCGGCTTTGAATTCATGTAGGATAGGTACTACTACGGCACCATAGGTGATGACGGCAAGGTAAGTTACTGTCCAATGAGCGCTATTACGCCCGCAGATGGCTATTTTATCTCCCTTCTCAATGCCGGCATTTTCCAGCAAGATATGTATTTTCTCTATTTTACGGGCCACATCTCTGTATTGTAATGTGATGCCTTTATAGTCTGTAAGAGCGTTTAAATACCAATTTGTTTTTATACTTTGCTCGATAAGAGCAATAAAACTCTGTTCTAGTTCCATGATAACTTTTGCACATTTATAGGCTGAGTGTGCGCAAAAGTAGTAAAATGAGGTAAGGGGGATGGGAAATGAAACAGTTTTTTACATTAATTTAACGCCCTGAAAATGTAGATTCTTTTATTATTTTACTTTAAAATGCTAGTTTATAATCGTTTGCCAATTGTTGATGTGTCCCTTTTCCGGAAATGTTATTTGTTCAGTCATAATAGTATTAGAATTCAAAGATTCCGGGGGATAATGTAGGGTTGATATAACTGACGTCACGTGTTTGCAATAGCCTGCCATTCAGTGTGTAGAATAATTGTTTGGTGGCCGACGAATTGTTTAGGTTAACAGTAATTACGTACAGAGTGGTTCGTTTAGGAAATTCTATGAGATTTACATTGGTGGCAGTCCACATGGCGTATGGACTCAATGTAAAATCATTATATACGTTAGGTGTCAGTTGATCTGTAGTTTGTAAATCGGTATTAGTCATTACCCATTGGGCATTACCGTTCATCCATACTTCTTTTTCAAAACCATTTTGGGTAAAAGAGGCCACATAATAATTCCCTTGTTGGCTCCAGCTTACGTTCGTGGCATGTGGATATATCTTTTTCAGTGCTATATGAAATGTAGTGGGAGAGGTAGCAGACAAGGTGGTGATCAGTACCCATAATATTATACATATAGAATAACATCTCTTCTTCATGGTATTTAAATGTTTTGATGAGGTTGATAAAACACTTGGCTATACTTTTTGTTCGCCGGTATAAAACCTGATTTTGTGGATTTTTTCCACACTTTTGTGGCGTTGTCAACAGGAATCTACACTCCTGAAATGAAAAAGCGTATATGTATGTGGTTGATTTTTAGTTAGATATTAAAATGAGCAGATTTGTGGCACGCTTCTTGTTTTATTGTTGTCGGTAAAAATGAATAAAAAATAAAGTAATTATGAAAAAGGTATTAGTAACATTGGTATTAGTGATGACTTTAGGCGTGTCTGTTTCTTTTGCTCAAGCGGCTCCGGTAGAGGTTCCGGTAGTGGAAAAGCCTCAACAATCTAAGAAGTTGGTTTTCTCGGAAATCTATATGAATGATGTGCCGGAAGCCGTGATGGACAGGCTTGCACTGGAAGGTGCTATGATAAAGCAGGCTTTTATGGCCTATGGCATTGATGGAAGCCGTATTTATAAAATTAATGTGTTGACAAGTGATGCTCATGAACAGACATTGTTCTTAGGTGAAGATGGTAAAATTTTGCAATAGTTAGTATATTTATAATAGTGCTTTTACATGAATTCCCGGCTTGTGATAAGTCGGGAATTTTTTTAGTTAAATTGTTTCTTGACGATATTCGAAAAATAATTAAGAAATCTCTTGTGCATAATAATTGTAGGTTTTATCTTTGCCACTCAAATTTAAAAAGGTGATACAATGGAAACTTATGATATATATTTTAAAGAAGGTAATGATTTTGCTAATAAAGGATTTTCATTGAAAGATAAGGCTAAGGCCATTAGAATGGCGGAAGATATGTTGGCTGAACGCAAAGGATATGTGAAGGATTTTGTTGGAGGAACTATTTCCGTAATGTGTAAAGAAACGAAAGAGGAAGTTTGGTCCAAGCCGATAGAGGAGGTTTAATGCAATTTTTACATCTTTTTTTGCCCTGCCAATCATAGAGTTGTGAAATACAGTGCTGTAATTGAAATGGTACGTAGCCGTTAATAGCAGCAACCCTTGGTTGTATTTGTGGTGGATTTGTTATTGGCGGACATGAATATTTCTTTCTCTTCTAGGATATTCGGTATATTTCTCCTTTCATGCTTTTGCCGGACTGATATAGATAATGCCGGGTAGCACTTGATAGGACGATGATTGTTCTTTTACTAAGATGCTTCAGTATGACTTTTTTCCGATCCTATCCATTCTTGACATATAGTTGTTATTCATAGCTAAATACACCGTATTCCCAATGAAGCTTTCTGTGGGGATCCCTTTGGTGTTCGTGTAACTATTGTGACTGTTATTATGCCGATGGGGTATAGTATTGATACAACAATGATTTTTCATAATAACTTTTAACTTATGATTTAGATAGCTCCGACTTGTCACAAATCGGGGTTATCCGCTTGTTATGCTATTAAACTTGGTCAGCTATTGGTTAACAATTTCACGCAACAGTAACTCTTTGGAGTAAAAGTGGCAAATAAATTTTTTGTTCACATGAAAAAAACTTTCCCAAAAGCTTTGTATTATTGATTTTCTATGTATCTTTGCATCGTTATTATTTCTCGGGGTATTAGCTCATCTGGCTAGAGCGTTAGACTGGCAGTCTAAAGGTGGCGAGTTCGAGTCTCGCATGCTCCACTTTTTTAATGATAAAATGAAGGTCTGCGAAGCAGGCCTTTTTTAATTTAAAGACTATAGATATGTTAATTTATAATACAACTTATCAAACAGGCATTGACGATGCGCGTAATTTTGTCATTTGGCTTAGTGAAAGCTATATTCCCGAAGTGGAAAAGACGGGAATATTGCAAAATCCCCGTCTTACGCACATCCTTAGTCACAAAGAACAGGATTCAGAATGCTTTTCATTGCAATGGGAGGTGGAAGATACAGCGGCCTTGCATCGTTGGCATACTCAGCAAGGGATGCATCTGAATGAGGAAATGATGAAGATATTTAAAGATAAGGTGGTTGGCTTTCCCACTTTGATGGAGGTGATTAAGTGATTCAGCCGGTAAAAGAGAAAATCATTCTGGGTATAGATCCTGGAACAACCATAATGGGGTATGGCCTGCTGAAAGTAGTAGGTACTAAACCGCAGGTAATGACTATGGGGGTCATTGATCTTCGTAAATATGGTGACCATTATTTAAAACTGCGCCGTATTTTTGAACGGGTGGTTGGTATAATAGAAGCTTATTTACCTGATGAGTTAGCTATTGAGGCGCCTTTTTTTGGAAAAAATGTGCAGTCGATGTTAAAATTAGGGAGGGCACAGGGAGTGGCTATGGCTGCTGCTTTGAGCCGTGATATTCCTATAACAGAATATGCGCCGTTGAAGATAAAGATGGCGATAACCGGTAATGGGCAAGCCAGCAAGGAACAGGTCGCTGATATGTTGAAAAGGATGTTACATATACCGGAGAGTGATATGCTGCCTTTTATGGATGCAACAGATGGGTTGGCGGCTGCTTATTGTCATTATTTACAAATGGGCAGACCGACATTGACTAAAGAATATTCCGGCTGGAAAGATTTTATAAATAAGAATCCTGATAAAATAAAAAGATAAGATTATGAATGTGAGACATGTTATTTGGGCATCAATTGTTTCTACTACTATTAGTTGTCAGTCTGTGAAAAAAGAATATAATTCGTTTGATGAATATCCTGTCCGTGAAGATGCGCTGACTGAAATGGAGTACTCGCCTGCCGAAACCAAGTTTTCACTTTGGGCTCCTACAGCGGAAGAGGTGCGTGTCCTTTTATTTGAATCGGGTAATGAAGGTTCAGCTTCTAATACTTTTCCAATGGAGATGGGAGAGAATGGTACTTGGAATATTTCAATAAAAGAGGACCTGAAGGGTAAATTCTATACCTTTAATGTGAAGGTAAACGGGAAATGGTTAGGAGACACTCCGGGAATTATGGCAAAAGCCGTAGGGGTAAATGGTAAGCGGGCAGCTGTGCTTGATCTTCGTTCTACAGATCCGGAAGAATGGGAGAACGATGTGCGTCCTCCTTTGAAGAATTATGCTGATATTACGGTTTATGAGATGCATCATCGCGATTTCTCTTTGGATTCTGTTTCCGGAATTCAAAATAAAGGCAAGTTCCTGGCTTTGACGGAGCAGGGTACTACCAGTTCTTCAGGCGAGAAGACAGGTATTGACCATCTGAAAGAATTGGGAATTACCCACGTGCACTTATTGCCGTCGTATGATTATGCCTCGGTGGATGAAACAAAACTGGACAAAGCCCAATATAATTGGGGGTATGATCCGCAAAATTACAATGTGCCTGACGGTTCTTATTCTACAGATCCTTATAAACCCGATGTCCGTATCAGGGAATTCAAACAAATGGTACAAGCTTTACATAAGGCGGGAATCAGAGTGGTGCTTGATGTGGTGTATAATCACACCTTCAATACAGACGAAAGCAATTTCGAACGTACGGTTCCCGGTTATTTCTATCGCCAGACGAAGGACGGGCAATGGGCAAATGGTTCGGGATGTGGAAATGAAACGGCAAGCGACCGCGCCATGATGCGTAAATATATGATAGAATCTATTTTATATTGGATTAATGAATATCACATTGACGGATTCCGTTTTGACCTGATGGGTATTCATGACATCGAGACAATGAACGAAATCCGTAAGGCAGCAACGTCTGTAGATCCGACTATATTTATATATGGTGAAGGATGGGCGGCATCGGCTCCACAGATGGCGGAAGATTCTCTGGCAATGAAAGCCAATACTTATAAGATGCCGGGTGTTGCTGCTTTCTCTGACGAAATGCGTGATGCTTTGCGCGGTCCGTTCAATGATAATCATCAAGGTGCTTTCCTTGCCGGATTGCCGGGAGGAGAGGAGAGCATAAAGTTTGGTATTGTAGGAGCCATCAGGCATCCGCAAGTAAATAATGACTCTGTGAATTATAGTAAGGATCCGTGGGCGGAACAACCTACACAGATGATCAGCTATGTTTCCTGCCATGATGATATGTGCTTGGTGGATAGGCTGAAAGCAAGTATCCCGGGTATTACTCCCGTAGAATTGGCAAAGCTTGACAAACTGGCGCAAACAGCCGTATTCACTTCCCAAGGTGTACCGTTTATTTATGCCGGTGAGGAAGTGATGCGTGACAAGAAGGGAGTACACAATAGTTTTGAGAGTCCCGATTCCATCAATGCGATTGATTGGAGACGAAAGGCGGAGCATGCAGATGTATTTGCTTATTATAAAGGGTTGATACAGCTTCGTAAGAAGCATCCGGCTTTCCGTATGGGTGATGCGGATTTGGTGCGTAAGCATTTGGAATTTCTACCGGTTGACGGCAGCAATGTGGTGGTTTACCGTCTGAAAGAAAATGCCAACGGTGATGCATGGGGAGATATTATACTAGTCTTGAATGCCCGTAAGGAGCCTGCCAAACTTACCGTACCCGAAGGTAAATATACAGTGGTCTGCAAGGATGGCTTTATCAATGAACAAGGTTTGGGCACACTGTACGGCCCCGAAGTTGTTGTTCCGGCCCAATCGGCACTGATTATGTATAAATGATGATTGGATGATGCAACAACATACAATACACATAGCGGGGGGCGTAGTACGCAACCCGCTTGTTCGTTTGACAGAGCCTGTCACCCTTGATTTCCTGGCAGGAGAACACATTGCCATTGTAGGACCGAACGGAGCCGGAAAGAGCCTCCTGGTGGATATGCTGACGGAAAAGTATCCTTTGCGTGATGGTGAGCTTACCTATGATTTCTCTCCCTCCCTCACGAAAACTGCCTATGACAATATCAAATACATTGCTTTCCGTGATACTTACGGTTCTGCCGATGCCAATTATTACTATCAACAGCGTTGGAATGCCCACGACCAGGAGGATGCTCCGCTAGTACGCGAAGTGCTGGGAGAGGTAAAAGACGATATCTTGAGGCGGCAGCTATTTGAACTTTTCAGCATAGAGCCGATGCTTGACAAGAAAATCATTCTTCTCAGCAGTGGGGAGCTGCGCAGGTTTCAGTTGACTAAAGCTTTACTGACTGTTCCCCGAATTCTTATCATGGACAATCCTTTCATAGGGCTGGATGCGCCTACCCGTGAACTGCTTTTTAATTTGCTGGAGCGGCTTACCCGGCTGGGCGAGTTGCAGATTGTCCTTGTGCTTTCCATGTTGGATGACATACCTTCATTTATTACACATGTTGTGCCGGTAGAGGACATGAAGGTGGGCGAAAAGATGGAACGTGAGGAGTATGTGCAGGCATTCTGTGCGGGCAATCAGATGCGTATTCAGGAAGAGGCCGGAGCGTTGGAGGAATTGCAGCGGCGTATTCTCGATTTGCCCTACGAACATGCGAATTTCACTTCGGACGAAGTGGTGAAATTGAACGGGGTTAGCATCCGTTACGATGACCGTACCATTCTGAAGGAGCTGGATTGGACAGTGATGCGTGGTGAGAAGTGGGCGCTGAGTGGCGAGAACGGTGCCGGCAAGTCTACCTTGCTTAGTTTGGTTTGTGCGGATAATCCGCAGTCATACGCCTGCGATATCAGTCTTTTCGGACGGAAGCGCGGAACGGGGGAGAGTATTTGGGAAATCAAGAAACACATCGGATATGTAAGTCCCGAGATGCATCGTGCTTATCTCAAAAACTTGCCGGCCATAGAGATTGTCGCTTCCGGTCTGCACGACAGCATCGGATTGTATAAACGTCCTCATGCCGAACAGATGTCGGTATGTGAGTGGTGGATGGAGATTTTCGGTATTGCCGCCTTGAAAGACAGTCCTTTTCTGCAACTCTCCAGCGGGGAACAGCGTCTGGCATTATTGGCACGTGCTTTTGTCAAGGACCCGGAACTGCTGATATTGGATGAACCGCTTCATGGACTCGATACATACAACCGCCGTCGGGTCAAGAAGATTATAGAGGCATTCTGCCATCGTCGGGATAAAACGATGATTATGGTAACCCACTATGAGAATGAATTGCCGCAAACAATTACTAACCGTTTATTCTTGAAGCGAAACCGCTGACCAGATAATAATTAGTCAAGCAAAGATAATAAAGGACTAGCAGGAACCATTTATGGTGTAAATCGTTATATTTGTAATATCAACCATCTAAACATTTATATCATGAAGTTTTTTATTGATACGGCAAATTTAGAACAGATTCGGGAGGCCTATGACTTGGGCGTACTCGACGGAGTTACCACTAATCCTTCGCTTATGGCAAAAGAAGGTATCAAAGGAGTGGAGAACCAGCGTAAGCACTATGTGGACATCTGTAATATTGTGCAAGGCGATGTGAGTGCCGAGGTGATAGCTACCGACTATGAAGGCATGATTAAAGAGGGTGAAGAATTGGCAGCCTTGAATCCGCATATCGTAGTGAAGGTGCCTTGCATTGCAGAAGGTATCAAGGCCGTTAAATACTTCTCGGGCAAAGGTATCCGTACAAATTGTACTCTGGTATTTTCTGTCGGTCAGGCATTGCTTGCAGCCAAGGCAGGTGCAACGTATGTTTCTCCGTTTGTGGGGCGTCTCGATGACATCTGTGAGGATGGCATTGCATTGGTTGCGAAGATTGTAGAGATGTACCGTTATTATGGATATACCACCCAGGTACTTGCCGCCTCTATCCGTCATACGGCACATATCATGCAGTGTATAGAGGTGGGTGCTGATGTGGCTACTTGTCCGCTTTCGGCCATTAAGGGTTTACTTAATCATCCGCTGACCGATTCCGGTCTGAAGAAGTTCCTTGAAGATTACAAACGCGTGAACGGATAAACTTAAAATATCCTATAAGCCTATCTTTCAATGTAATTATTGACTAATATTGGTGAGAAATAGAATAAAAAGATTTATTTTTGCACCTTATATTTAGATATACAATAAGGCACCGATGAAAGATAGGCTCATAGGATTTATTAAGACATACTGCTTGTTTGTCTGCATTTTTGTGTTGCAGAAACCACTATTTATGCTGTTTTACAAATCGCTGTATCCGGATGCCTCGTGTGCGGACTGGTTCAGTGTCATTTGGCATGGGTTACCTTTAGACCTATCTCTGGCTGGTTATCTGACAGCTATTCCCGGTTTTCTTTTCATAACCTCTGTATGGACACTTTCTAAATCCCTTCATCGCATCTGGTGCGGCTATTTCCTCTTCATTTCAGTACTTATCTCCATAATTTTTACTGTCGATTTAGGATTATACGAGTATTGGGGGTTCCGTTTGGATGCTACTCCGTTATTCTATTTCTTTTCCTCCCCTAAAGACGCAGTGGCCAGTGTCAGCATTTGGATGGTGCTGGGGGGAATTGTGGCAATGGCTGTTTATGCTGTCGTGCTGTATGCTGTTTTCTACGGCATCTTGCTGCAGAAGAAGCTGTTGCTGCGGATGAAACTGCCTTATCGTCGCCTGAAGGTGTCAGGTATATTGTTGCTGATGACGGGGTTACTGTTTATTCCTATCCGTGGAGGCTTTACAGTATCTACCATGAATGTGGGGAAAGTCTATTTCAGTGCCGAGCAGCGTCTGAACCATGCAGCTATCAACCCTGCATTCAGTCTGATGGAATCTCTTGCCAAGCAGAAGGACTTCAGCAAGCAGTACCGTTTTATGGAAGCTGCGGAGGCCGACCGGCTTTTTAAAGACATGCTTGAACCCGCAGGTGCCGGTGGTCAAACGGAAGAGACAGATTCTGTGCTGCAACCTGCCGATTCACTGCATACTTTATTCAATACTCAGCGTCCCGATGTACTCTTTGTGATTCTTGAGAGTTTTTCCTCCAGGTTGATGACAGCTTTGGGAGGTGAGCCGAATATTGCCGTCCATCTGGATAGCTTGAGTAAGGAAGGGGTGCTCTTTACGAACTTCTACGCCAACAGTTTCCGTACGGACCGTGGGCTGGTGGCTATCTTGAGTGGCTATCCTGCCCAGCCCACTACTAGTATTATGAAGTATCCCCGTAAAACGCAGTCCATTCCTGCCATTGCAGGCAGCTTGCGGAAGGCGGGTTATGGTACCAAGTATTATTATGGCGGTGATGCCGACTTTACCAATATGCGTTCCTACCTGATGTCATCAGGCTTTGAAGACATTGTTTCCGACCAGGATTTTCCCGTAACGGAACGTTTAAGTAAGTGGGGGGCGCACGACCATCTCGTATTCAACCGTCTGCTGGAAGACTTGAAAGCCGAAGCTGCCGAAGGAACTGCCGAAGAGAAAACTCCTCATTTCCGTGTCTTGCAGACCTCCAGCAGCCACGAGCCTTTTGAAGTACCTTTCCGTCGTCTGGAGAATGACCGGCTGAACGCCTTTGCCTATACGGATAGTTGTGCAGGCGATTTTGTAAGACAGTTCCGTGAGCTTCCCCAGTGGAAGAATACGGTGATTGTGTTTGTTCCAGACCACTTGGGAGCTTATCCCGAACATATCGACAATTTGTCGGTAGAACGCTACCGGATACCTCTGTTGATGGTGGGCGGTGCTGTCCGAGAGCCGAGGCGCATTGACGTCTATGGCTCGCAACATGATATTGCAGCCACGTTGCTGGCTCAATTGGCGCTGCCCCATGATGAGTTTGTTTTCAGTAAAGATATGCTTAATCCCGCTTCCCCTCATTTCGCGTTCTTTACCGTACCCGATGCTTTCGGTATGGTGACAGCGGACAATCAAGTGATATTCAATTGCCAGGCGGGTACTGTGGTAGTGGATGAGGGCACAGCAAAAGGGAAGAACCTGCCGTTGGGCAAAGCCTATTTGCAAAAATTATATGATGATATAGCCAAAAGATAACGTATGACAGCACTTATGGACGCCTTGCAAGGGGCAATAGATGTAGACACAAACATATTTTTTTCCATCAATCGGATGCACAACATGTATTTCGATTATTTTATGAGCGCTTATAGCGGTAAGTGGGTTTGGATTCCCATGTATGCTGCCATCTGGTATGTGATGTTGCGCAATTTTCATTGGAAGGTCACACTGTTTTGCATGATAGGCCTTGCGCTCACCATTACTTTTGCCGACCAGGCATGTGCCACTTGGATACGTCCCTATGTGGAGCGTATGCGTCCTTCTAATCTGAATAATCCCATTTCGGAGATGGTGCATATCGTCAACAATCATCGTGGAGGGCGTTATGGTTTTCCTTCGTGTCATGCCGCCAATACCTTCGGATTGGCGTTTTTCCTGTTCTTTCTATTCCGCAAGCGGTGGCTTACTCTTTTCATTATGGCCTGGGCGTTGCTGACGTGCTATTCGCGCGTATATCTCGGTGTGCATTATCCGGGTGATTTGTTGGCAGGGACTATTGTGGGGCTGATTGGTGCCTGGCTGATTTACCGCTTGTTTGTGAAGGTTAGCGGATATAAGCGTGTCGAGCATGTCACTCATGTCTATGCTCCTATATGGGTAGGGTTGCTGACGATAGCGGGGATGCTGGTTTATGCCGGAATACGGATATTGTTGTAGATGACAGTCTTTAGAACTGATAACCAGCAGTCACCATAACCTCCCGTGGACGGATATTCAACCGTGAAGTATAGCTTTGTGTGGCCGAGTAGGTAGTATAGGCATACTCTTTCTTGTTGAACAGATTGCTGAGGCTGGCTTCCACTCTCCATTTCCTTGTCTTATAAATGAGTGATGCGTCTACAAACAGTGTGTTGAGATGCGTATCGCTGTTTAAATCGTTCCGGTAATGTTCTCCGGAAAGGCAGAGGTCGACGTGCCCGATGCTGAATGTGAGGTGCATACGCTGTACGAAGTCCAGTAGAGGAGCAAGGTGCGCGTCGTTCCCTATTTTACTGCCGCCATAGCTGATTGTGGCATGATATTCGGCTTCGAAAGCTTCGGCGGGCGACCATATCAGTTTGGGTTCCATCTTAAGATAGTCATAACGGTATTTTTGAGGCGGGCCGTTTCCGGCTGTTTCCGTTTGTGGAGTGAGGGCGTCTGTATCTGAAACCTGTGTCAACTGCCAGCCGGTATTGCGGCTCAGTTGTAAGTCAAGTGAGGTTTTCAGATTCCAGTCGAAAAATCCCTTGGAGAGAGTGCTGAGCAGGAACCAACTTTGTGTACTGTTGGAATGTAGGCGAAGGGTGTGGACAATGCGGTTTTCAGAGATACTCTGTTCATTCAAGGTGTTGTAGTGTACATGCCGGTAGGACAAAGTGGCGGTGGCGAAAAATTCCTGCACGGTATTCTTGTATTCTCCATAAAGGTTGTATTGTTGGCGTATACTGACGGGGAAGAGGCCGTCAGTGTTTTTCCAGGTACGGTAGTCTGTCCGATAGGTAAAAGGGCAGAGGTCTGTGACATCTCCTGCTGAGCGGTGTAAACTGCCGTAGAGGGAAATTTTCCAATGGTAGTCCGGCTGATAGCGCAGATAGAGTGACGGATTGAAAAAGAGAAAAGAACGCTGTTGCGAGAAGTAGCGCTTATAGCTGAGAGGGAGTGACAGACTTCCCTGCCACTTGCCTTGTTCCAATTGGAAGTAGGAGGAGAGGTAGGGAGAAAAACTGGATGCGCCAAATGTTTCCATTCGGGTGGAATGGTACTTTACCGATGCCCATTCGCCCTTTATACCGGCGGTGTATTGCCGGGTGAAACCGTTGTGTTTTCTTAGGTGGCTGGCCTTATTGTCGTTGTAAAGGCTGTGCTGGATGAATTTGTCTTTCCCGTCGTGTAGTGACAAGGAGGAGGGTAGATAGGCATACTGTGTGGCAGAATTGAACTTCCATGTGCTTTTCTCTCCATTGCGGATAAGGCTGAAGAAATTCTTTGCCGTAAACTGGGAGGTGCGCATCGTTTGCTGCAACTCGTGGGAGGTGCCGCGGTTCGTTTCACTTTCTGCCAGGAAGCGGTTCGACAGATAGTGGATGGTCTTGTTATCCTCATAGTGCATTTCCATATGGGCGGCATCGTTCTGCAGGCAGTAGTGGTAGGCTTCATCCATGCGTATGGTGTCATCGGGCTGGTAGTAGACTTGCGAGTTGCCCCGTTGCTGGGTAATCCGGTTATGGGTATATCCGGTTTGCAGGCGCAGGGAACGTTCGTCGTTCCATTTATACATGCGGTTGGCGTTCAGTGTATGGGTTTCGTTGAAGAGCAGCCGTTGCTTGTCGAGGGGAGCGCTGATGCCCGGTTGTACCAGAAAGCCGTGCAGGGGAATCTGTTGGGATGTGTTGTTTGTCAGTATATGTTGCTCACGGCTAAGGTCGGTACCGTTGTTGTTGCTCTTGTAGCCGTAGATGCTTTGCTTGCCTTTACCCAGTTGGAGGGCATTGGCGGCGTTTTCCCAAAGAAGCGTTCCTTGGTCCCTCTTCGTTTGTGCCGTTCCGGTCGTTTCTTGTGTTCCATCGCTCCAGCCTGCACCCAGGGTACCGTTGACAATCCATTGGTCGCGTGCCTGTGGGTCGAGTTTCAGGTTCAGGGCTATTTCATCCGAACTGAGTTTTCCTTTCAATGCCTTGACCGATTGGTAGTTCTCCATAATTTCTGCCGATTTTACGGCTTTGGCACTGAGGTTGTTGTTGATTTG
>ENA-OPMN01000610-OPMN01000610.1-human-gut-metagenome-genome-assembly--contig:-NODE-610-length-12937-cov-2.137246_pt1 | contig 12937 bp, 9 predicted proteins | sample MGYA00241524_ERZ501745 | MGnify/ENA primary metagenome ERZ501745 (study PRJEB25962, sample SAMEA2042567) | human gut metagenome | biome: human gut; feature: human-associated habitat; material: faeces...
TAGGAAAAATCCTTTCTTTGAGAATTGTGTTCGTATTAAGAATAATAGTATAAGGACAGGTGCATTTGTAGATTTAATGCAGGGGGATGACAGTATAAATGATAATACGGTTGTTGGAGTTGTATCGGATATATTTGACAATGATACAGAGCTTAAGGAAAAGTTACACGCAGTGACAGTAGCAAAAGCATTTAGCCAGTTGAAAGAGAAAGTGAGCGAATATTATGATGAAAGCAATTAGACTACACTGTTTTCAAAATCTTGCTAATTATAAAAAGCCAAGCAGCTTTATCATAAAAGAAACGTATCCACTTCCACCATATTCAACAATCATAGGAATGATACATGCAGCATGTGGGTTTAAGAGATATCATAGGATGAAATTGAGTATACAGGGAACCAATCAGGGAATGATTTCTGAACTGTATACAAGATATTCTTTTTCATCTGGGGCAAAATATGAAGAAGGACGACATAATATATGCATTGAAGATGGTGAAAAATATGGAGTATTCAAAGGAGTGGCTAATGTAGAATTAGTCTGTGAAAATGAGATAATTATTCATATTTTACCAGAAGAAGATGAGGATATGCAGATTATATATGAGGCACTTAAAAATCCACCTATGTATCTGTCGCTTGGAAGATATGAGGATTTAATAGATATAAAAAGTGTTGATATAGTAAATATAAGAGAAGAGGACGAAGCAGATACAAAGCATAATATATATATTCCAGTATCATATATTATGGAAAGAGGTTATGAAAACAGTAATTCTACTGTTTATACCCTTAATAAGGAGTATGAGATAACTAAACAGGGGCTGCGTAGATGGAAGTCAGAGAAAGAAGGCGGACGGGTTAAAGTTTTTTATTATCCTAGTGGAATAGAGATAGAAAATATTTTAGTAGATGATTCACAATCAGAAGATGTAGTAGTATTTGCGTAATTAAAATTAATAGATACATATTGGAATTAGATTTATTTATCAATAATTACATAAGAGTTTGACAGAGTAGAAGGAGAACATATGGAGTATTATGCAAAGTCAGCAACAAAAAGTTTATCTGATGATGAGAAAAGTGAAATTGTTAAAAAGATTAAATCTGCAATAGAAATAGTAGAAGATAATCTCACACAAAGTGAAAAAACAGCTATTGATAATTCCATTGATGAGTTTATAAATATAACGGAAAAAGGACAGGTTACGTTAAAACAGCATCTTGAAGATATAGTAATATGTGCAGAGAATTTTTTTAAAATATATGGTGGATATTTTACGGATAAAGAGAAAAAGCTTGTTGTTGAAGCATGTCGAATACATGATATTGGTAAAGCTAACATAGTATTTCAGACTAAAATAGGTAATAGAGATTTACATTTAGATGAAACCTTCGATTATGAAATTCCTCATGGATATTTAAGTGCAGTAAGTATATCTCAGGATGAATTAAGCAATATGGTTCCAGATTGTACAGTAGAAGATTTTAAGATATTTATAACTGCTGTTTACCATCATCATGACAGGGAAGATAAGTGGGAAAGTGCTCAAATAAAGGAATTCTGTAAGAAATACTATATTGATAATCTGGCTGATTTTTATAAAAGAGAAGAAAAAAAGATAAGAGCAGCCAATGTTAATAAAATTTTATTTAGAAATAATGAAACATCAGTTAATAAGAGGCTTGATAATAATGTATGGGAAAAATATGCGCTAGTCAAAGGTCTGTTAAACAAGTTCGATTATACTGTTAGTTCAGGCTATGATAAAGCAGAACAGGTTTCGGATATTGATAACAAAATATTAGTTAACAATATTTATTCTTACTTTAAGTCACATAATATGCAATTTAATTCTATGCAGCTATATATGAAAGAGAATATTAATAAGAATCTAGTAGTAGTAGCACCAACAGGAATGGGAAAAACAGAAGCAGCTTTATTGTGGGCTGATGGTGAAAAATGTTTTTATACATTGCCATATATGGTTTCATCTAATGCTATATATGACAGAATAAAGAAAACATATAATTATGGTGATGTTACATTATTACATTCAGGAAGTATGCAGCATTTTATAGATGAAAGCAGAAAGGGAGAGGAAAGTGCTTATAATATGTATCAAAAGGCAAAGCTGCTTTCTTTTCCATTGACTGTGTGTACTGTTGATCAGATATTTAAGTTTGTATACAAAGCATTGGGAACAGAAATATTTGCAGCAACACTTAAATATTCTAAAGTTATAATAGATGAAATACAATCATATGATTCGGAAATTATAGCAGCAATTATATATGGTCTGAAAATTGTATCAGATATGGGAGGACATTTTGCAATTATAACGGCAACATTTCCACCAGTGTTAAGAAGTTTAATGGAGGAATATGGTCTTATAGAAGCAGTAGATTATGAATATAAAGATTTTTCAACAGTGGCAGAAAATGTAAGACATTGGCTTGATGCAGAGTATGGAGATATTAATGTAGATAAAGTTATTGAAGATGCCAGAGATAAAAAAGTGTTAGTAATATGTAATACTATCAGCAGTGCTCAGGTGTTGTACCAAAAAATATGTGATATATACGATTTCTGGATGAATGAAGAGAAAACAGAAATACATCTTTTACATTCAAATTTTATAAAACAACATAGAAGAATATTAGAAGAAAATATAATGTCATTTTCAAGGGATAATTCGTCTACTGGTATATGGATAACAACGCAGATTGTAGAAGCAAGTCTAGATATTGACTTTGATGTATTGTATACAGAAATGAGCACGGTTGATAGTTTATTACAACGTCTAGGAAGGTGTAACAGACATATGCGTTATGTACCTATAGAGGCTAATGTTCATATATATATTGCAGAAGAAATTAATAGCAAAGGAAATTCGGTAGAAATACTTAATGGTGATGATGTAAAAAGTAATAAGAAAAAAAGCATTAGTTATATATATGATAAAGATATATATAATCGCTCAGTAAATATACTGAAAGATTATACAGGAAGACCTTTAGCAGAAAGAGAAAAGAATGAATACATAAACCGGGTGTATTGTACAGAGGAATTAGTAGATACTGCTTATTACCAAAATATAAAGAAGGCTCTAGATAATTTCCAAATAATTAAGGAGGCGGAGTATAGTAAACAAGAAGCTGATAGACAATTCCGCAATATAAATAGTGTTACGATAATACCTGATAACATATATAACCAAAATATTGATTTTATAGACAATTGCTTAAAGATAATTAATGATAAATATATTAAAAAGGACATTAGAAGTATATTTACATCTAAAATATCGGATATGACTTTGTCGTTGCCAACATATAATAAGTACAAATTGCCAGAATTAGTTGACGAATGTGTTATTTGGGAAAGTGGCAATGGGGATGGGAAAAACAAAGCAAGGCAAGCAGAATTGAATATACATAGAGCAAGTATGGATTATGAATTTGATATAGATAAATGTACGGGAAGTGGATTAATAAAAAAACAGACGCAGGCTTCTATATTTATGTAATAGTTGTTAATAATATCAAGAGTATGTAGTATTTATGAGGTTTACAGTTATGGAAGATAAAATAACAGGTGTAATGATATATTATTATTTTATATGTAAAAGAAAACTGTGGTATTTTTGTCATCAGATTACAATGGAAGATGGCAATGAAAATGTACAACTTGGTAAATTGCTGGATGAGAATAGTTATGCAAGGGATGACAAGCGTATTAATATTGATGATGCTATTAATATTGATTTCATACGTGAGAAGAAAGAATTACATGAGGTGAAAAAGAGTAAGGCGATAGAGGAAGCTGGAATATGGCAGTTAAAGTACTATCTATATTATTTGAAAAAGAGAGGCGTAGAAGGGCTTACTGGAAAGATTGACTATCCTTTGGCTAAAAGAAATATAGAGATAGAGCTAACAGATGAGGATTGCAGGGAACTTGATAAAATTATTGATGATATTAATAAAATAAAGGAGTATAAACTGCCACCAGAATTGAATGAAACCAAGATATGTAAAAAATGCGCTTATTTTGATATGTGTTTTATATAGTATTATGTAGTAAGTGGAGGAATAAAATGCAGCAGAGCTTTTATGTATACAATAATGGAGATTTAAAAAGAAAAGATAATACATTAAGATTTACATCATATGATGGTGAAAAAAGAGATATACCTATAGAGCGTATATCAGATATATATGTTATGTCAGAAATGTCTTTTAATACGACATTTTTAAGTTACATATCCCAGTATGGAATACCGATACATTTTTTTAATTATTATAATTTCTATACAGGAAGTTTTTATCCTAAAGAAAGTAATCTTGCAGGTCAGTTATTAGTAAATCAGGTGCAGCATTATACAGAATATGATAAAAGACTTTTAATAGCTAAAAAGTTTATTCAGGCGGCAGCAGATAATATATATAGAAACTTACGATATTATAATGGACGAGATAAAAATGTATCAGATTATATGAAGGATATAGATTCTTTGCGTACAGGATTGGTAGGTGTAAAATCTATACAAGAACTTATGGGGATTGAGGGAAATATACGAAAAAAATATTATGCTGCATGGAGTGTAATTATTAATCAGGAAATAGAATTTGATAAAAGAGTAATGCATCCTCCAGATAATATGATTAATTCATTAATTTCATTTGTTAATTCACTAGTATATACAAGAACATTAAGCGAAATATATCATACGCAGTTGAATCCAACAATAAGTTATTTACATGAACCTGGTATTAGAAGATATTCGTTATGCCTTGATATATCAGAAGTATTCAAACCATTGATTGGTGATAGATTGATATTTTCATTACTTAATAGAAAACAAATAACAGAAAAAAGTTTCACAAAAGAATTGAATTATTTACATTCAAAAAAGGATGCTTCTAAACTTATTGTTTCGGAATTTGAAAAAAAGATGAAACAGACAATAATGCATAAAGAGCTTGGACGACAGGTATCATATCAGTATTTGATAAGGTTAGAGGCATATAAACTTATCAAACATCTAATAGGTGAAAAGGAATATGAAGGTTTTAGGATATGGTGGTAATATTATATATGGATATCGGGTTCCAAGGTTCTTCACCAACTTATGAGCAAGCTCATGTGGGCTTAGACCTCTTGACTCTGGTATCATGTATGAAATTAACGACATTTAACATATATAAATAAAATATGAGGTTAGTGTATGTATATTGTTTTAGTATATGATGTAAGCAAGGATGAAAATGGAAGAAAAAGATGGTGTCATATATTTAAAATATGTAAAAAATATATGACACATATACAGAATTCGGTTTTTGAAGGAGAATTATCAAAAGTACAATTAATTAAAATGCAAAAAGAATTAGCTCCATATATTAATAACGAACTGGATTCTGTTATTTTATTTAAAAGTAGACAGCAGAAGTGGGTTGATAAAGAGTTGTGGGGTAGACAGGATAATGTAACAGATTTTATAATATAAAGTTATATATGTATTGCACAATCTTGTCTGTCGAATGATAATGATGTAAAATAACCATAAGGTCGACAATGTAGGTTTTATCAGATATTTGTAATTGTTGGATAAAATCTTTAGGATAATAATATATATAAATAATAGGAGTCGACAAAAAGGTATAAATTAAGATATCAAAATAATGTCATTTAAGACCACGTGTTTTAATAGATACATAGTGGAATGTAAATATAAATGTATAATGCAAGTATCTTATACGAGGGGGTAGTTTTAATAGATACATAGTGGAATGTAAATTATGATTATTTTACATTAGCTACGGCTGATGAGAAAGTTTTAATAGATACATAGTGGAATGTAAATAATAGTGATGATTATATAAGCTATAATTCAGATAGGTTTTAATAGATACATAGTGGAATGTAAATGTCAGTGATTGTGATTGTGTAATGCGCACCGCAGGTTTTAATAGATACATAGTGGAATATAAATTTTTCTGATAATGAATTAAAGATATATACCCATGAATTAATCTCTTTTGATTGTAAAAAGAGTATAAAATCCCTATGTCAAGTTTTTGGGTAGTTATCTAGCTGTCGAGGTTAATTAATAGTTCCTATGAATCATTGAGATTGCATCAAAATAAAAAAATAAAACGCATAAAGAATATATAAAGAAATCACAACTAATCTTGCAATAAACAGTATATACTGATAGAATACAAGATGTTGCACGTTTTGCAGCTTATACAATAAGATATAGTTCCAGATGATTATATAATTAAAAAGGGAAAAAGTATATGCGTATAAATAGATTAAAGAAAGTGATAAAAGTATTCTTAATAATACTTGCTATACTACTTATTATTGTGATTGCCATAGTTGGTTGTGCGCTTATTACATATCATAAACAGCCAGTATTGACGGAAGAGGACAAAGAAGAGCTGTCTGTTGATAATATATGGAAGACAAGAACAGAGCCGGAAATGGCGGAAGTTATAGAAGATAATGGAGATGCACTGCTTGAGCGTATTAAGCTGATAAGCAACGCTAGGGATGAGATTATATTATCAACCTTTGATTTCAGGGCAGATGATAGTGGAAAGCTTATTCTTGGTGCGCTTCTAGATGCTTCAGAACGTGGAGTATCGGTAAATGTAATAGTTGATGGAGTATCTGGATTTCTCCGTATGAATTGTAATCCTTATTTTGAAGCGTTGGCAGCTGGAGAAGGAACAAGCATTAAGATATATAATAAGGTCAATCCGTTTGCACCATGGAAATCTATGGGAAGACTTCATGATAAGTATCTTATAGCTGATAGAAGCAGTTATATAATAGGTGGAAGAAACACATTTTCATATTTTTTAGGAAGCAGCTCGCCATATAAGAATTATGACAGAGATGCGTTGGTGTATTGCGAGAATCCAGATGAGAATAGTTCTGTTAACGATATTCTCTCGTATTTTGGGAAAGTATGGAATTATAAAGAAAGTAAGGCTTTTATCAATGGGGTAAATGCGCTTACGGATACAGACACATATTTTACAATATCAGAGAAAAATGAATATAATTATTGTGTAGAGAATACATATTCACATAATAATTCGGTGGACAGTTCCAGAATCACAGATAAGAAAAACAAGCTGGCAGCTAAGAAGAAAGTGGCAGCAGCCAGGGAAGAACTTCATTCATTATATGCAGACTATTGTGAAGACAATACAGATAATGGTATTTATAAAGGTCTTGGGAAAAGTGTTTATAAGGATATGTTTAAAGATGCTTATGAAGTGAATAATGTAGCACTTTTGAGTAATCCCATAGAATATTCATCAAAGAAACCATATGTATGGTATCAGCTTGTTGAACTTATGAAGAAGGCTGAAAGCAGAGTTAAGCTGCATACACCTTATATTATATGCAACGATTATATGTATGAAGGGCTAAAGTCGGTTTGTGACACAGTGGGTGATGTATCACTTATGACGAATTCAGTTGCTAACAATGGCAATCCATTTGGTTCTGCAGATTATTATGTTAATAAGAACAGGATACTTGGTACAGGGATTGATGTATGGGAATATGAAGGCGGTTATTCATACCATGGTAAGTCAGTACTGATTGATGATAACATATCAGTTATAGGCTCATTTAACATAGATATGAGAAGTGCTTATCTGGATACAGAGCTTATGCTTGTGATAGATAGCAAGGATATTAACAGAGAGTTGAATCAGTCAATGGAGGGCTATGAAAGGGTAGCAAGAAAGGCTGATAAAGATGGAAGCTATGATAATCCATATAACGTAAAGCCGGTAGAGTTATCATCATATAGAGAACGTCAGATGAAGCTCATAAAGAATTTTGCTTTGTGGGTAAGATATCTATTTTAGCATATATTAAAGCATTTACACCTTTAAAACAATTTAGCAGAAATCCAGTTAGCTTTAGCTGAGTGGATGAATGCGTCAGTCATAGACAGATTGTTCTAAAACAATCGTCCGTTACCGATAAATCAAATAAAGGAGATTTGTCATGGGCGAATGGAAATCAAAAAATCATAGTAAATACTTATTACAGAACTATGAAAAGCTATACCACTTATCATATCTGGAAGAAATATAATACTTATCTTTCTAAATGCTTTTGGAAAGAACATACCTTTTGGATGGATTGATATTTTGTATGTTCAGTTGGAAATGTCAGTGAAAAAATTCTAAAGGAATATATCGAAAACCAAGGGTAAATGTAAAATTATGGTCGACTATTATGTGGCAATACCTTATAATATAAGTATATTAAGAAAGGCGGTATGCTTATGGATAAATTATATTGGCATACCTACAGCAGCATTACAGGATTGGGAGCACGAAAGACGTACTCCCCCACCATATATCATTGGTATGATGGAACGGATTTTAGAACTGGAAAAAGAACTTTCAGAGAAAGGATAAGCTATGGTTCAGAAAGCATATAAATTCCGATTATATCCAAACAAAGAACAAAGAGAATATTTTGCCAGGACTTTCGGTTGTGTGCGTTTTGTATATAATCGCATGCTTGCTGAAAAGATAGCCTGTTACGAGGAAACAGGTAAATCTTTGTCTGTTACTCCTGCAAAGTATAAATCGGAATTTCCATGGCTGAAAGAAGTGGATTCATTAGCACTTGCCAATGCACAGATGAATTTACAGAGTGCATATCGCAATTTTTTTCGTGATAAATCAGTGGGTTTTCCTAAATACAAGAGCAAAAAGAACAACCACAAAGCCTATACAACAAACAATCAGAAAGGTTCAGTTGCGATTGTTGGGAAATGCATAAAGTTACCTAAGATTGGATATGTAAGGATAAAACAGCATCGTAGTTTTGTTGGAACAATCAAAAGCGTTACGATTTCTCAAGTACCCAGTGGAAAGTATTATGTGTCAATACTTGTAGAAACAGAGCATATCGAACTTCCACATACTGATAATAAGGTTGGACTGGATTTAGGAATTAAAGATTTATGTACCGCATCAAATGGAGATAAGTTTGAAAATCCTAAGACATTAAAGAAATACGAAAAACAGTTGGTAAAATTACAACGTCAGCTTGCACATAAGGAAAAAGGCAGTGCCAATTTCCATAAAATGAAACGAAAGATAGCAGGATGCCATGAAAGAATTACAAATATCAGAAAAGATAAACTGCATAGAATCTCACATAAACTAATCAACGATAACCAAGTGATAGTAAGTGAAAATCTGGCAATATCCAATATGATAAAAAATCACAACCTTGCAAAATCAATAGCAGACTGTTCATGGTATGAACTAACACGACAATTGGAATACAAGGCTGAATGGAACAATCGTCAGTATATAAAGGTCGATACATTCTATGCGAGCAGTCAGTTGTGTGGGTGCTGTGGATATAAGAATACAGATGTAAAAAATCTTGCAATAAGAATATGGTCGTGTCCTGTATGTGGGACAAAACATGATAGAGACCTCAATGCAAGTCAGAATATATTAGCAGAGGGACTCAGACTACTCTCTGCATAACAAAATACAACTAGGGATGGTTCAGCCCGAAGTTACGCTTGTGGAGTTAGTAGGTTACGAGGACGTTGAAGCAAGAAGCCAGTAAGCTTTAGCTTAGTGGTAGTTCACTAGTAGTATATGGAGGAGTTAGATATATGGCTTCAGGCAGAAGTAAAAGTACAGGCAAGAAGACCAGCAGTACCAAAAGAAAGACGACGTCTAACAGCAAATCAGGTAAAACTTCATATTCAGGAAATAGCAATACAACTAAGAAAAGCTCTAATTACAAAGGAAATGGCACGAAAAGCCCTAATGCAAGGGGTTCTGGTTCCCAAAGCTCATCTTCAAGGAATACAGGAAGCAATTCATCGCAGATGAATAACCAGCTAAGGGATGAGATAGTTTTTTTAATAGCTTTAGCGTGTGCAATTATCCTCCTGCTCAGTAATTTTAATATGGCAGGAATTGTTGGGCGTTCAATTAAATGGTTTATGTTTGGATTATTTGGAATTGCTGCTTATATAGTTCCGGTGATTATAGCTGTAAGTATTATGTTTATGCTTGCCAATAAAGATATTATCGGAGTTATGAAGATTAAAGCAGCTATGGCATATGTATTGTCGGTTATTGCGGCAGCTTTGTGGCAGAGAGTTACTAATGTGCCGGATATAAAAGAGCCGGTTGGTACATATTTTACATATTGTTCAGAGTATAAGACTGGAGGCGGCCTGTTTGGAGGAATATTATGTAAGATGTTAAATCCACTGGGTATGGCAGGTTCTTTAGTTATACTTATAATTCTTGCTATTATCTGTATAATCGTTATTACAGAGAAATCATTTATCAAAGGTATCCGTAATGGCGGAGAGAGGATAGTAAGTGAGGCAAGAAAAGATTATTCAGAATATAAGGAACATTCCAATCGTGTAAGAATGTTACAGGAAGAAGCAAGAGAAGAAGCCCCTGCTAAATCACGTATGAATAATGTTGTCAGGGGTGTTACTAATGACCTTACAATATATGACGATAACAGGAATGAAGGTTCAGATATAGATATAACAGAGATAGAGGCTGTGGATAATGAAGATGATATGTATAGTGATGATATATACGATCCGCTGATTACACCTATGCCTCGTATAAGCAGAGAACCAGTATGGGAGCTGCATGTGGATAGTGCGTCAGAGGAAAATATAAGCACACATCAGGACAATGCTGAGGACAATATCATCAAGAATGCTGCTGACGGCTCAGATGATATGTATAAATCAGAAGATAATGGTTTAGGTGAAATTATACAAAGCACAGCGAATACAGATATAGAAGATAAAGCAAATTCAGGTACAGAAAATATAGTCAATTCATATGCAGAAAATACAGCTGATTCATCGGCTGAAAGTTCTAAGCAGTATAAGTTCCCGCCAGTCAGCCTGCTTAACCGCAATACTAATTCGAAAGCTTCTAATCTTGAGCGTGAGAACAAAGATACAGCAATCACATTAAAGCAGACATTGCAGAACTTTGGTGTTAAGGTTGATATTACAGATATAAGCTGTGGCCCATCAGTAACAAGATACGAATTAAAGCCTGAGCTTGGTGTTAAGGTAAGCAGGATAGTATCTTTAGCAGATGATATTAAGTTAAGCCTTGCGGCAGCAGATATAAGAATAGAAGCACCTATTCCAGGTAAATCAGCCATAGGAATAGAAGTCCCTAATAAAGAGGCAGGCAGTGTATTCTTAAGAGAGCTAATAGAAACTGATACATTTAAGAATACTTCGTCAAAGATTGCATTTGCGGCAGGTAAGGATATAGCAGGAAAGACCATTGTTGCAGATATAGCAAGAATGCCTCACCTTCTTATTGCAGGAGCTACTGGTTCAGGTAAATCAGTATGTATTAACACAATTATAATGAGTATTTTATATAAGGCACGCCCTGATGAAGTAAAGCTTATTATGGTTGACCCTAAGGTTGTTGAGTTAAGCATATATAATGGAATACCACATTTGCTGCTTCCAGTTGTGACAGAGCCTAAGAAGGCGGCAGGTGCTCTTAACTGGGCAGTCAATGAGATGGATACAAGATATAAGAAGTTTGCAGGTGTTGGTGCACGTAGTCTTAAGGGCTATAATGACATAGCTGCAAAGATGGAATTCAAAGAAGGAGAAGTTCCTGTTGAAAAGCTGCCGGAGATAGTTATAATTATTGATGAGCTTGCGGATCTTATGATGGTAGCACCGGGAGAGGTCGAAGGTGCAATATGCAGGCTTGCACAGCTTGCAAGAGCGGCAGGTATCCATATGGTTATAGCAACCCAGCGGCCATCTGTTAATGTAATAACCGGACTTATTAAGGCAAATGTACCATCAAGAATAGCATTTTCCGTATCATCGGGTGTTGACTCAAGAACTATACTTGATATGAATGGTGCAGAAAAGCTGTTAGGTAAAGGTGATATGTTATACTTTCCATCTAATATACCTAAGCCAATCAGGGTTCAGGGAGCATTTGTGTCAGATGAAGAAGTGTCAAAGGTTGTGCAGTTCCTTAAAGATAATATGTCAGGCGAGGGTAATTACGATGAGAGCATAACGGAGACTGCCATAGCTTCAAAAGCCAGTGGACAGGCAGCAGAACAGCAGGATGACCGAGATTCATTATTTGCAGATGCAGGACGTTTTGTTATTGAGAAAGAGAGAGGTTCAATTGGAATGTTACAAAGACAGTTTAAGATTGGCTTCAACAGGGCAGGACGAATAATGGACCAGTTAGCAGATGCCGGTGTTGTAGGACCAGAGATTGGCACTAAGCCAAGGAAGGTGCTTATGACAGCAGAGGAATTTGAAGAATTTATTAAAAATATATAATGAATATATGTACAAAATAGATTATATATGATATATGTAGTAGCATAAGTATCATAGTCAGGGCATTAGTCCTGTCATTATAATTACGCTGCGGGAAAGGATGAAATTATGGAAATTAAGAGCGATATTCAGATAGCACAGGAAGCACATTTAGAGAATATTAAAGATGTTGCGGCAAAGGTTGGAGTAACAGAAGACGAACTTGAAATGTATGGAAAGTATAAGGCTAAGTTATCAGATGAGCTTATCCACAGAGTAGAGAATAACGAAGATGGAAAGCTTGTTCTTATTACAGCTATCAATCCAACTCCGGCAGGTGAGGGAAAGACTACAATAAGTCTTGGACTCACAGAAGCACTTAACCAGAAAGGAATAAGTGCAATTGCTGCATTAAGAGAACCATCATTAGGACCTTGCTTTGGCATAAAGGGAGGAGCTGCCGGCGGCGGATACGCACAGGCTGTTCCTATGGAAGATCTTAATTTGCATTTTACTGGTGATTTCCACGCGATAACATCAGCTAACAACCTTCTTGCAGC
>ENA-OPMN01000612-OPMN01000612.1-human-gut-metagenome-genome-assembly--contig:-NODE-612-length-12881-cov-1.798690_pt1 | contig 12881 bp, 10 predicted proteins | sample MGYA00241524_ERZ501745 | MGnify/ENA primary metagenome ERZ501745 (study PRJEB25962, sample SAMEA2042567) | human gut metagenome | biome: human gut; feature: human-associated habitat; material: faeces...
AGAAAACAGTTTGGATATATAGCCTCTGAATAAAGTGTTTGTGTGGGGTAAGAGAATTCCTCCGATTTCTGCGTAAACAAACTGTTTGAGTCATGGATATTCAATGGTGTAGTATAATATATCAAGTGGAGATAACCCGTTGATAATCAATGAAAGTTTATAATAACTAAATATCACGGACTATCATTCTATTGGTCTCATAATCATCTGTTCCTCTCAAAAACTCTTTCCATTTCCCCAATTATAGGCGTAGCACCATAGCGGCCATTAATATAGTCCCTGTCAAAAGCGGCATTGCTCCGTACCTTGTATTCTGCAAGAGAATATAGGGAGGTGGCGCCAAGACCATCCTTTTGGGTGAACCAAACCTGGTCCCTCCTCAGCAGGCCCGCACCAAGAAGATAGGTGTCGTGAGTGGTAAACAACAGTTGCGCGCCTTTAGGATTCGTCTTGGAAGAGTTGAACAACATGATGATTTTACGAACAAGCAGGGGATGGAGTTTTGAATCAAGTTCATCAATGATTACCCTCTTGCCGTTGTCCAATGCATCAATAATCGGATAGGCCAACGAGAAATACTTGATAGTGCCTTCAGACTCATTCTTGTTGAAAGGAAACGAGACATTTCCAGATTCGCGACCTTCCTCATCAAATTGGCGATGACTGCTTATAATTTTGTTGTCAATCTTCAAGATGCTGTCAATGCCAAGGTCCGCATAACGCGCAAACTCCGTAATCCTTTCACGCACACCATCGTCATCCAGATGTCTTATCGCCTGTTCCCACAAGTGTTCATCCTCACTACAGAAAAGTACTTGAGTGTCTGATAGCCAATTAAGTATATCTACGGATTTCGGGTCATTGAACTGGGCAGCAGTTGACAGGACAAGCGCATTGTCCCTGATCATCTTCCTGTCTACGATTTCTTGTATGAGTGGACATTTAGAATGGACAGACACCACGCCATTTTCCCGATAGAACAATTCCACCTCTTTAGCGCGTTTTCTGTTGGCACGTTGATATAACCATTCTTCCCTGACGGACTTTCTGTCCACTTCAAATCCGAACCTATAGATAAAGTCGCCAACGATAAATGTAGCTTCCATTGTCGTAGGCTCACTCTCCGTTTGCGTATTAAGCCTGAATCCTTCCACATCAATCAACTTTCCCGCCTGGCTATTGATGAACGAGTCCGTAATAAACCTTTTATAAAACGACAAGGCTTTCAACACGTTTGACTTTCCTGAAGCGTTGGCGCCATAAATGACAGCACTTCGCAGAACCGACAGCCCAATCGCAAGTTCATTTATAAGATCATTCTCTTCCTGCAATGATTCCTTGAGCGTAGAAGCAATAAATGAGAGCTTGGCCTCATCTTTCAATGAAAGAAAATTCTTGACACAAAATTCCAAAAGCATACACTTAACTGTGATTTATGTTAAATTTTGACAAAAATAAGACTTTTCTTTGAAAAACAAGAAAGATGTGACAAAATTAATGATTGCGAGTCTATATTATACTTGCATTTGTGTACACATCAAGAAATTGGAACAATGATATATCCCATACTTCTCGTGGAATATCGAAGCATTCAATCAATTCCATTTGTGTACACATTTGCCTTCACCTTTCTGGTATTTTAAAATCATTCAAAATAAATGCGGTAGGACATCCAAAGCCTATCATATTCCATAAATTACCACTATCCGGCACAAAATGCCGGGAAATGCCATATGTAAAAACGCCTCATTTTTATAGAGACATGAAATCATACTAATCGTATGTTATGGAAGTGTCTCTATTTCTTTAGCTTGTCCACCAGAATATCCACGGTAGTACATGGATTGTGCGAAGCATAATCAGTTCCGGAATAAGCCAATCTAAGATTTTGGGCCCTCAATACTGCATTTTCTTGGCTTCCGTATTTCCGGAGGATGTCATACATCACATCTCCTCCCTTCTTATATGTGAACTCCGGTACATGCCGCCTTATCTCCCTTTCGAGGATGTCAATGTACTGGCGACGACTCACCGACGTTCTCAGGTCAATGAAATGCAAGCAGAACCAAAGCTCGAAGGATTCATTAGACCAGGCACATTGAAAACCGGCTTTCTCGGCAAGCTGTATCGCTTCATTGAAATCCTCATTGTCATCCTTGTCGAATACCAGCCATTTATAGTCGAAGGTGCTCAAATCTCGAATTCTAAGCGCTTCCTCAAGCAACTTTTTTGTGCTGCGGTCAGCGCCGACAACCTGCACCCGTGAGCGTCTGCTCGTAAAGTGTCGAAAATATTCAGGTTCAGTCTTAGTTCCCTCGCTTACTATCAGAAAGCTATAAAAAAGTTCTCGGGTACCCTCATTACGACGTGACTTTGTTCCTGCGTGTCTTAAAGATAGTTCTTCACGCTGTTTCTTTGTCAGATGTTTTGCCATAGCCCAGTTCTCCTACAAATATGGAATCGCTCCATACCGCCCATTGATATAGTCTTTTTCATAACTGCGGTCGTTGCGGACCTTTACGCCGGAAGCATCCTTAAATTCGACAAGCGAGTATAGGTCTGTGGATGCCGTCTCATCCTTTTCGGTAAACCATATCTGATCACGACGAAGGAACTTGTTGTCTAGAAGATTGGTGTCATGAGTCGTGAATATCAGTTGCGAACCCATCGGATTGGTTTCTTTGCTATTGAAAAGGGATATGAGCATTCTGGTAATCATGGGGTGCATACTGCTGCCGAACTCATCGATTACAAGCACGCGGCGGCTGGACAGGGCCTTCACGAAAATCGGTGCCATGTCAAAAAGTTTGTTAGTCCCGTTGGACTCGGTGTCGGAAAGGGACATTGATATCTCACCAGTCACTTTCCCGCTTGCGTCATATACTTTATGCGTCGTCACTGCCGTGATGGAAGGGTTGTCCACCCTTCTGATAGTCTCAAATCCGAGTTTGAACCTTGAAAGGAAAGAGTTCAGTTCGTCGTCTGAAATCGAGATCGCCTTTTCGGAAAGAGTTTCCGATTTATCTCCATCGAAAACGGCAAAACCTTTAAGTTCGCGCATAATGAGACCGGCAATTCTGTCATTGAACGCGTCAGCCACAGAAAGGAATAGAGCATTGTCTCTGGTCCTTTCCACCATATCTTCCGCAGATTTGTAGTGAGATGTGACTCCAATGCCGTCTTCCGAACGGACAAACAGGCATTTTTCACGACCCTTATTGCCGGTTTTGAAGTACAGATACTCTTCGCATATCCTATCCTTCTTTGCTGAAAATCCATAGCGATACCAATCATCATCTATAAGAAGTTCTATCTCGAAGCAGGAAGGCTTTGTGCGGCTATCCTCGTCAAACATAAAAGGCGCCATCGGCAGTTCTTCAGACGAATTGTAACTCGCAGAATCATATACAGTCGTGAGAAATGTACGTATAGCCTCTATCAAATTGCTTTTCCCGCTTGAATTGGCTCCGTACAGCACCGCAGAAGGAAGGACGGACAGTCCAACCGTTGAGAACAGAGACTCCTCATATTCTTTAATTGTTGCAGCTGTTAAATCCAATGTCTTTTTTGCCTTGAATGACCGGAAATTAGATAATGTAAAACTCAGTAGCATATCAGTCGATTTCTGCAAAGTAAGTGAAAAAATCACATAAACTCAAGTTTTATGAGAAATTTTCTCATAAAATATAAACTTTAACGCAAAATCAATTAAATAATTCCCTTGGGATGAGCCAGTAGCCGAAGAAAGTGGTGACCTGTTATCTTCTCTTCATTCGTGCTGCGAGAGAGCCGTCCATGGCGCCCTTCATCAGCTTGCGCGTGCCTTCGAACTGCTTCAGAAGACGGTTCACCTCCTGGATGGACGTGCCGCTGCCGTCTGCGATTCGCTTGCGCCTGCTGCCATTGATAAGTTCAGCGTGCTCACGCTCGTAAGGGGTCATTGACATGATTATCGCCTCTACGCTCTTGAAAGCGCTATTGTCAATGTCCACGTCTTTCAATGCCTTGCCTACGCCCGGAATCATGGAAGCCAAGTCCTTGATATTACCCATCTTCTTCACCTGCTGGATCTGGTTGTAGAAGTCCATAAGGCTGAACTGGTTCTTGGCAAGTTTCTTCTTGAGTTCACGTGCCTGTTTCTCGTCATACTGCTCCTGGGCCTTCTCCACGAGGGTAACGACGTCACCCATACCGAGGATACGGTCTGCAATACGTGCCGGATGGAATACGTCCAGGGCGTCGATTTTCTCGCCGGATGAAATGAACTTGATCGGCTTGCCCACTACGGCCTTGATGGACAATGCCGCACCGCCACGGGTATCACCGTCCATCTTGGTAAGGACAACTCCGTCGAAATCGAGGACATCGTTGAAGGCCTTGGCGGTCTCCACGGCATCCTGACCGGTCATCGCATCGACCACGAACAGGGTTTCGGTCGGGTTCACCGCCTTCTTGATGGCAGCGATCTCGTCCATCATCTCCTGATCGACCGCCAGACGTCCCGCGGTATCGACAATCACTACTGAAATGCCTTCAGCCTTGGCTTTGGCGACAGCATTGCGTGCTATCTGAACCGGATCCTTCACGCCTTCTTCGGTGTAAACCGGAACGCCTGCCTGCTCGCCCATGACCTTCAACTGGTCGATGGCTGCAGGACGATATACGTCGCAGGCTGCAAGGAGCACTTTCATTCCGCGCTTGGATTTGCAGAGGTTCGCAAGTTTCGCTGTGAATGTGGTCTTACCGGAACCCTGGAGACCGGAAATCAGGACAATGCCCGGATTTCCTTTCACGTCAATGTCCTGGGCACCGCTGCCGATGAACTCGGCCAATTCGTCATGGACGATCTTGACCATCATCTGCTGAGGCTTGACGGCTGTGAGGACGTTCTGTCCCATCGCCTTGTCTTTCACGCGGTCGCAGAATTCTTTGGCGACTTTGTAGCTGACGTCGGCGTCAAGGAGCGCCTTGCGGATATCCTTGACGGTCTCAGCGACATTGATTTCTGTTATTTTTCCTTCTCCTTTGAGAATCTTGAATGACCTCTCGAGTCTTTCTGATAGGTTTTCGAACATATGTTATTCTATTTTTTTATTTCAATTTCATGTCATCCGAGAACACTGCCGGGGCAAGGTCCCGAAGGTTGTAGCGGCTGCTCATCACGCTTCCGTAGGCGCCGGTGCTGCGAATGGCGAGGATGTCGCCTCGCTTGCTGTAGGGCAGTTCGCGGCCTTCGCCCCAAACGTCGCTGGATTCGCAAACAGGCCCGACGATATCATACATCGCCCCTGAGGGGCGATCATATGCGGAGAGGTTCTCGATCTTGTGGTAGGCACCGTAGAGGGCGGGGCGGATGAGGTCGTTCATGCCGGCATCCATGATGAGGAACGTTTTCGTCTCACCGCTTTTCACGAAGAGCACGCATTGCGCAACCATCGAGCGGCCCGGCTCAATGCTCACACTCTGCTCCGGCCTGCGCCTCAGTTTTCGGTCAATGATACTGAACCATTTCTCGAAATCCGGCACCGGGTTTTCATCCGGCTCATCATAATCCACACCCAGACCGCCGCCAAGGTCGATGCTGCCCACTTCCATCCCGTGCGCCTCGAACCATTCCACAATTTCCGCAGCCCTCTCGCACTCAAGCGAATACACAGGCTCCACGTCAGTAATCTGCGAACCGATATGAAAATGCAAGCCCTTGAAATCCAATGCTTTGCTGCCATTCAGAATATCTATCGCCGCCTCGAACTCGTGGCGGGAGATACCGAACTTGTTCTCATACAGGCCTGTAGTCACGTACCTGTGCGTGTGCGCGTCAATGTTGGGATTTATACGCAGGGAAACATTGGCCCGAACCCCTTTCGAGGCAGCGAGGGCATCGATCACCTGCATCTCCATCAGAGACTCGACATTGAAACAGCCGATTCCCAGATCAAGCGCATCTGAAATCTCCTTATCCGACTTTCCGACTCCGGCAAACACGATCGAAGACCGTGCAAAACCGCTCTCCACCGCATATTTCACCTCATTGCCGCTCACGCAGTCAGCACCGAACCCCTTGGATGCGATATAACTGACCAGACGCGGCTCCACATTGGCCTTCAAAGCATAATGCGCACCTATTCCGTATCTTTCCGACAGAGATGCAGCAAGTTTTACAGTCTTGCGGAATACATCCATATCGTAATACCAGAAAGGTGTAGCAAGTTCCTCCACCCTACCGAAATCATTGAACTTGAGCATAAATCTTCCAATAAAAGCCGAACAAATTGCAAAATTACTCAAAAAAACATAACTTCGCACAAAATTTCGGGGAGTATAGTTTCACGCCCCGACTTAGGATAACTGTAAATTAAAAGTTGGAAATGGAAAAAGGACCAATTTCAAATTTCATCACCCACAATTACCGTCACTTCAACTCGGCTAGCCTTGTTGACGCTGCGAAAGCTTATGAAGAACTTCTCGCAAAAGGCGGAAAGATGATGTTGGCAATGGCCGGCGCCATGAGTACAGCCGAGCTCGGACTTTCACTTGCTGAAATGATCCGTCAGGACAAGTTCTCCATCGTATGCTGCTCAGCAAACAACCTTGAAGAGGACATCATGAATCTTGTAGCACACACTCACTATTACAGAGTGCCTGGTTACAGAAACCTCACCGCAGAGCAGGAGCAGGAACTTCTGAACAACCACTACAACCGTGTTACCGACACCTGCATCCCTGAGGAGGAGGCATTCCGCCGTCTCGAGGGCGCACTTGTAGATGTATGGAACAAGGCAAAGGCAGAAGGCAAGAGATACCTTCCTTACGAATATATTTACCAGATCCTCAGAAGCGGTGTTCTCGAAAAATACTACGAGATCGACCCTAAGGACAGCTGGGTACTCGCTGCTTGCGAAAAGAACATTCCTATCATCTGCCCTGCATGGGAAGACTGCACCACAGGAAACATCTTCGCAGCACACTGCATCAAGGGCGACTTCACACCGGATCTCGTAAAGAACGGTATCGAGACAATGCTCTTCCTCGTTGACTGGTACAAGAAGAATGCTGTAGGCGCAGGCGTAGGATTCTTCCAGATCGGTGGCGGTACAGCAGGTGACTTCCCTATCTGTGTCGTTCCGATGATGGAGCAGGACCTCCAGTGGCACGGTACTCCGCTCTGGTCATATTTCTGCCAGATCTCAGACAGTACCACATCTTACGGTTCCTACTCAGGAGCTGTTCCTAATGAGAAAATCACTTGGGGCAAGCTCGCACCTGAGACACCTAAGTTCATCGTGGAGTCAGACGCTACCATCGTAGCACCTCTCATCTTCGCATACGTTCTCGGATGGTAATCCATTCTTGAGACATAAAATATTACGGGGCTGATTCTTATAAATCAGCCCCGTTTTTTTATCTCGATATGTAACCCTCACTACTGGTGAGCAGGCCTCAGCAAGTCGAGAACGACCTTCACAGGATTGAACGTATCCAGCGGAACTTCCACGAAGCTGGTATTCCAGTCGCTCATCGAGCCGTTCCACAAGCCGGGGAGCTCAAGAGCCTTAAGCTCACGTCCCTGATAACTCTTGGAACTGATGAAACCGGCATCCTCATCCACATAGTCCAGAAGATTGAACTTCTCACCTTTATAATTTCTGATGCAGCAGACGAGGTCCACCGGATTGAAATGGGTGGCATGGGCGAGAATATCCCGGGACCGGTCATCATTCATATTGATCTGCACGCTCTCGAGAATCTGGAGATTTGAGGAGCCGTCCTTACCTGCGATGACAAACGGGCCTCCACCAGGTTCACCCTGGTTGCGCACCATACCGCAGACACGAATCGGCCTGTTCAGCTTGGACCTGAGCAGCTCCACCCTGTCCTCGATACTGCGTGTCAGAGGCAGCTGAATGCAAAGCTCGGCGTCCAGGAAAGACTCCACCTTGTCGCAAAGCTGGCGGCAGGCATCTGACTTGACATCGGAGATGACATCGAACTGATGCAGGTAAGAAAATATCTTGTCCCTGAGTTCCAGGCACTTGCCCATAAGGACCTTCTTGTACTTGGCAGTAACCGGGAGGAAACGCTCATTGGACACATTGTCGATATTCTTGATGGAAACCAGCTCGTCATCCAGTTCATTGAGATTATAGATCAATGCCCCGTGACCTGCCGGTCTGAACAGAAGCTCACCATCCTCGTCACGGAAAGGCCTGTTCTTCAGATCCACAGCAACAGTGTCGGTGGACTTGTTCTGGAAAGTGAACGAGATATTGAACTTGACCCCGTATTTCTTCTCATAAACAGCCTTCACCTCTTCCAGAGCCTGCTCGAACAGCGGCTGGAACTCAGGCGATATCGTGAAAATGATATTGGCGGAACCGTCCGCATTCTTCATATACTCCTGCGCCTCGACAAGATGCTCCGCAAATGCAGTACGACACTCGTCAGCATATCTGTGGAAACGGATAACGCCCTTAGGCTTGGAACCGTAGCCCAATCCCTTGTCTGTCAGCACTTTCTCTGCAACATCCTTTCTATAATCCGCAGAATCCTCAGGCTCACCGAACATTGACTCAGTATAGAAAGCAAAATCCTTTATCCGGCCTGCGAGCTGTCCGACAGGCGAATCCGTACCAGGATCACCGCCATTCTCGAGAGAGGCAAGCCCGGAAAATATATCCTTGAACATTCTGGAAGCGGCACCTGAAGCCGGCACGAATTTGCACTTGCCGTGCACAGAGGCATTGTCACAATAAGCCACGGCAGCATCAGCCTCTTCCGGAGTCAGCACCTTGATTCCACGATGTGGAGTCGCAGGCGAAACAATGTTCATCCACGGAAAGCCTTTCTTGAAACGCTCCACCTGAGCTTCCACTGTCCTGACTGAAGAGCCACGCTCCTCGATTTTTCTAACATCTTCTTTCTCAAACATATAGCTATCAGTTTTAGTCAATATAAACTTCTCTGCGATATTTGTATTCCGACCTAAGCTTGTCGAAATCTTCAGGATTCAGCCTGAGCATGAAATCGTCCGTGAAAATCGGATAATTGTACTGCAGCATTGCAGCAATCTCTCCCTGTCCGAGCCCCTTCAAATCGAGCTTTACCGCCTCATTTTCAGGCAAATCCGTCTTCGGGAAGAACTCATACAGAGCAGTGATCCCGAAATAGTGTGCAACAGCGCGCACAGCCGCTGCAGTACCGTTCTGCTTGCCCTGATACGAATAACCGGCAATATGCGGAGTCGCTATCGCAGCCATATCCATCAGTTCCCTGTCGATATCAGGCTCATGATTCCACGTGTCAATGATGACCGGCCCGAGCTTCGGCATGGCCTCCTTCAACGCCTCATCACACACCACCTCACCTCTCGAAGCATTGATAAAGAACGCTCCCGGCTGCATCAGCGAGAAGAAATGCCTGTCCGCCATTCCACGCGTCGTCTCATTGAGCGGAGTGTGCATCGTGACAATCTGCGAATTCGCCAGAAGATACTCCAGGTCGCAGAAACCGAACGGGCCTTCCGCCTCAGCACGTGGAGGGTCGCATTTGAGAATCTTGAAGCCCAAAGCCAAGCCCATCCTCTCTATCAATGAACCCACATGTCCCACTCCGACAATTCCGATAGTGTCGCCCTCCAAGTTGATCGCCCTGCGCGAAGCCAGTCCGTACAATGCAGAGAAAACATACTCCATCACTCCCCCGGCATTGCAGCCCGGAGCATTCCTTACGGTAATTCCATGGGCGTCGCAATAAGGAAAGTCAATGTGGTCCGTACCGATGGTGGCCGTGGCAATGAACTTCACCGCCGAACCGTCCAACAATTCCGCATTGCACTTGGTCCTGGTCCTGATGACCAGAGCATCTGCATCTTTCACATCCGCAGCGCAGATATCCTCCCCGGGAATGTACTTCACATTGGCATACGGCTCGAAGACACCCTCCATAAAAGGGATGGCGCTGTCTGCCACGATATTAAATTTAGGTTTAGGTTCCATTCGGTTCCTCCAATATATTTATTTCAATATCAATATTTTAAGCGGTTCGCGTCCTTGCCGTCCATTATACAGGGGATCGGCCTTCACTTCATTGTTAATCGCCTCCACTATGGCCAACCTGTTATAAAACAGCTGGTTACGCACTACAGAAGAAGAAATGGAGCAGTAAAGCACCCCGTTCTTCATCGACTTGGACAATGTATATGGACCGGCTCCGGTCACCTTGTCCCACGCCCTCATCACCAGCTGCTCATCCATTCCGGACGACAGATGCATTATCCTCAACATCTGCGGAAGGATTTCTCCCAGCTGCGAAGGGTCCTTGCGTTCCAATGACAGACTCTTTCCCTTGTACCTCATCAGATTTCCTCCTTTCTGAAATTGCCGTCCGACGTTTCGAAGTAGGCCCTGTCGTCAGTTATGCTGTCCACAATGCCTGCAAGCCGCACCTTGTTGCTGTCCGTAATGAATATCTGTCCGAAATCATTGCCGGCCACCATCGCCAGAAGCGCGGAAGTTCTGTCCATATCCAATTTGTCGAAAACATCATCAAGAAGCAGCATCGGAGGTACTCCGAAACAGTTCTTCATCAGTTCGTACTGCGCGAATTTCAATGACACCAGAAACGACTTCTGCTGTCCCTGCGAGCCGCAGCGCCTTATGGAATGCCCGTCCATACTGAAAATCAGGTCATCCCTCTGGGGCCCAGCTGAAGTGTAGCCGAGAGCCATATCCTTGTTCCGCACCGATGCGAGCACATCTGCCAGCCCTCCCTTCTCCATATCCGACTTGTAAGAGATGCCTACCGCTTCCCTGCCGCCGGACAATGACTCATAATAACGCTGCACCACTCCGGACAGTTCCTCTATGAAGGCCTTGCGTTTCTCGAATATGCGTGACGCGTAGGATTCCATACGCCCGTCCATGACCTCCAGGAAATAGATATCAGGAGAGTCTGTTTTCAATGCAGCGTTTCTCTGGCTGAGCAGACGGTTATACTGCTGGACATCAGACAGATATGTCTTATCCATCTGCGACAGCACCATATTCATGAACCGTCTGCGGTCCTCACCTGAGTCACTGACCAGTGAAATGTCGTCCGGAGACACCATCACCACCGGCAGTTCACCTATATGTTCGGATATACGCTGATAAGGCTTGTCGTCACGGCGCAGCCTCTTCTCCCCTTTCGAAGCGACCTTTATAGAGAATTTCGAGCGCAACTGATTCTGCATCAAGTATGTACCTGATATGGAAAAGCTGTCCGCCCCATAACGGAAATTGTCCTTCTCCGATGTACGGAAAGCGCTCTTGGTCATAGACAGGTACCAGATGGCATCTAGAAGATTCGTCTTGCCCTCCCCGTTGCCGCCGGATATGCAGTTTATATTGGCAGAGAACTCGAGTTCCGCCAATGCAATGTTCCTATAGTCCTGAACTACAAGTTTTTCCAGTATCGCCATCCCGCCGTGATAAATTGTCCAAGCAAAGATAACTCATTTCCCGGACTTTTCCGAACAACTGCCGCCACTATATATAAAAGGAGGGCGACCTGACAGGCCACCCCCACTCAAATAGGTTAGAAGTTGTTATCTTGGTATCTGCGCTCCGCATCCTGGAACAGCACCGAAGACGTCGAGAGCCTTCTGCCATGGATAACGGTTGAAGTACATGGATACTGAAGATGTCATCGTACCGGTCATGTTCATACCCATTGCCGAACGGAAAGTGTTGGCTGCGGAATTAGGGTTGTACGATGTGGTCTCCTTGTAGGAAACGCTCAGGAAGCCGTTCAGGTAAGCCTCATCAATCTTGCCCTTGAAGAGGGCCGGATCGGTGAGCGACTTGTTGCCGCTGCTCTCTGCAATAGCCTCCACATCATCGAAATCCTCTACCTTGACTCTGGTGAGCATTCCGCCTCCAGGGATGGTCAGGTCGGTGATACGGTTCAGGAAGAAGATATTGTTCTTCACTGCATCGTGACGTTTCGCCTCGCGGTTAGCGTCGCTGTCAATGTGCGTCCTGTCAAGACCTGCGAAAATGGTCAGACCGATGATGTTGTTCTCGAGAGTACAGCTTGTGCCAGGCTGGAACCTGAAGCCGAAACCCTGAGACTGGAGATCCTTGGTGTAAGACCATACGAAAAGCACGGTGTTGTTGCGGAAATTCACCTTGGTAATGGCATTAGGATCCGATCCGCGTACATCCATCGTGGTCACGCGGTTGTTGATGAACGCGCAGTTGTCCACTGTCAATGAACCTTTCAGAAGGCCGCAGATGGTGGTGTTAGGACCATTCACGAAAGTACAGTTACGCACGAAGACATTGAGATTGTTCACCTTGCCGGCAACGCCGTCAAAATAGATGAAGTAAGTCTCCTGGGTATATACTTCCTTGTTTTCGAGGTTAGGACCACCCTGTCCCTTGGATCCTTCACGCATCATGAACGGAGTCTCCACACCCTCAGGCCAACCCTCGCCGCGGAGATTGTAGCCGATGGCATTGCCCTTGTTGAACACGAAACCGTCGATCACGAGGGTAGAGGCAGGTTTTTCAATGCTGCGGATCTGGATAGTTCCGCGTCCCTGTGAAGAGCCGTTGGAATTGTCATCCGGAGCGATGGTCGTAAGATATTTGAGCACATCACGCTCGGAAAAATCCGCATTGTAGCCGCCCATAATCACGAGAGGCTTGTCAATGATGATGTTGCCCTTGTTCAGGAGTCCGAAGTAATTACCTTCGGCAACCCGGATTTCCGAACCGTCAGAAGCCAGGTCAATGGCCTTCTGGATGTTCTTGACTGCTGTTGAAGGACTAAGTCCGTCGTTCTTGTTGGATCCGCTGCGAGACACATAGTAAGTCGGCCCGGATGCCGTCGGCACAGCC
>ENA-OPMN01000616-OPMN01000616.1-human-gut-metagenome-genome-assembly--contig:-NODE-616-length-12825-cov-3.320439_pt1 | contig 12825 bp, 10 predicted proteins | sample MGYA00241524_ERZ501745 | MGnify/ENA primary metagenome ERZ501745 (study PRJEB25962, sample SAMEA2042567) | human gut metagenome | biome: human gut; feature: human-associated habitat; material: faeces...
GCCACAACGAGTGGGGCGTGTCGGGACAGTACGCGCGCTTCCACCAAGGCACGGAGCGGTCGCTGGAAGTGACCTGGAAGAGGCAGTTCAACAAGCATTTTGCCCTGCAACCATCCTTCCAATACATCAACAACGACAACGGCGACTTCCTGGTGCTTGCCACCCGCCTTTGCTGCTCATTCTGACACTCACCCCATCGACCAAGGGGTCAGGAGCAAACCACTCCTGACCCCTTGGTCCTTTTCCATGCGTCGGTCCGTTGCCCCGGGCCGATGTGCGGTTGCCCCACTACTTTTGAAGCAGCCTGCGGTTGTCCCACTATTCCAGTATCAACACATGGCTGTTGCCCGTCCTGGGCGTGAAGACGCTCAGTCCCACCTTCATCAGGTAGTCGCCACTATACTGCTTGCCGTCACACGTCAGCTCCGACTTCTTGCCAGGCATGAGGTTGGTCTCGCGGACGGTATAGACCCTGTCGGGGTCCAGTCCCTGCAGCCGCACGTTCGTCAACGGCTCCATATAGCGTGGGTGCAGATCGAAGGCGAAGAGAACGGCCCGCTGCTGGTCCTTGCTCACATAGTTGATGGCGCAATGGTTGCCCTCGTAGGGAGACACCAAGCGGTAGAGGTCGCCATCAAAGATCACGGGCTTCATGAGGTCGTAGTTGCTGACGGCCTGCTTCACAAACTGATACTCCTCGGCTGAAAGCGACTTGAGGTCGATGTCGAAACCCAGTTTGCAGGAGCTGCAGACGTCGGTACGAAACTTCACCGAAGTGTTGCGGTTCCAGTTGGTGACGTGCGAGCTCATGGTCTTGGCGGGGAAGAACTTCGACAGTCCCCACTGGATGTAGATGCGCTCATAAGGGTCGGTATCGTCGGAACACCAAAACTCCGTGAAATATTTCAGCATCTCGTAGTCCATCCTGCCGCCGCCTCCGGAGCAAAGCATCATGGGCAAGTCGGGATACTTGTCGTGGATGCGGGTGAGGACATGATAAATACCGCGGATGTGGTCGATGTAGAAATTGCCCTGATTGGCCTTGTGGTAGGGCGAGAAGATATTGGTCACGACGCTGTTGCAGTCCCACTTGAAGTAGGCCACGTCGGGATTCTCCGTCATGATACGATCGACGATGCCGAAGACGTAGTCCTGCACCTTCGGGTTGGAGATGTCGAGCACCAGCTGGTGGCGATGGTAGTAGGGCTCGCGGTTGGGCTGCATGATGGCCCAGTCGGGATGCTTCTCAAACAACTCACTCTTCGGATTGACCATCTCCGGCTCTATCCAGATGCCAAACTTCACACCTGCCTTCTTGGCGTCTCTGACCAGTCCGGGAATGCCCTCGGGCAACTTTCCCTTCGTGGGTTCCCAGTCGCCGAGACCCGCGCGGTCGTCCTTACGGGGATATTTGTTGGCAAACCATCCATCGTCGAGCAAGAAGAGATCCACACCCAGGTCCTTGGCATCCTTCATCAGCTCTGCCAGCGTCTGCTGGTCGAAGTCGAAGCCCGTGTTCTCCCAGTTGTTGAGGAGCGTGAGGCGTCCCTCCATGCCCTTGTTCACCTGATACTGGCGCGCCCAGTCGTGGAGGTTGCGCGAAGCCTCGCCCACACCATGGTCGCTCAGGGTGAAGATAAACTCGGGCGTGGTGAAGACCTCGCCAGCCTTGAGGCGATAGTCGGAGGCGTAGGGGTTGATGGCGGGCAGCACACGGAGCACCCCCACATTGTCCACCTCAAAGGTGAAGCGGAAGTTGCCAGGCCATCCAATGGTGCCGAGCATCGCACGTCCCTCATTCTCCTTGGCTGGTTCGTCGAAGCCCAACTCGAAGAAAGGTTCTGTCTGCATGGCAGCACGCGTGCCGAGTTTGGTGTCAATGACCTTCTTGCCATGCGTCAGCGGCGCGGTCTCGGGCTGACCCTCCCGGGCCCAGTCACTATGATAGCTGGTGAGGAAATAGCGGTCGGCCTTGAAGTAGAGCATGGCCGAACTGTAGCGCCATAGCACCACGGGCGCCTTCTCCTGGTGGGAGATCTCGCTCCAGGCCTTGATGACGTTCTCCTTGGGGTAGGCCACATAGTGGAGCCTCACGGTCAGCGGATAGACCTGGTCGCGCAGGGTGATGACCGTCTCCGTGCCACCACTCACAGCCTTCTGCTCCACGTTTTGATAGTAGAGGTAGGTGGTCTTGTTGCCGTCGGCCTGGGTCACAGCCACGGCAGGCTCGAAGAAGTCCTCGCCCCCCGAGGCGGCATAAGCCTCATGACCACGCGTACTGACTGCAGCATCGGAGGAGGCATAGACCTCCCAGGGCAAGTGGTCGTAGTCGGCCGGATTGCGCAGCTTGTCGCCGAGATAGACCTGGTAGAGGCGCCCCTTGGGCGACACCTTCAATACAAGGTCAGTCTTGTCCGTCGATACCCGAATCGTCTTTTGGGCGAACGCCACGGCAGAGACCATGCACATCGCCACGATAAGCATCACGTTTCTTTTCATGTTCATTGTCATTATCATCTTTATTTTGTTAGTTTCGCACCAGTTCTCACGCCTAGCCCTCCGCTATTGTGCCTACAAAGATACCATTATTTCTCGAGACTACATTCTCTAGCGACCGTATTTGTCCTCCCCACACACTTTATCCTCGGCTCACCCTTCTCGCATCCTCTCTTGCAACTCAACCAGTTTCCATATTGTTTCCACATCCAGAAGCGAGAGAGAGGATGAAACAAGGAAGAATCATTTGTAAAGAACGACCGCAACGACCATAAGAACGACCGCAAGAACGACCGCAACGACCGCAACGACCACAAGAACGACCGAAACAACCGTAAGAACGACCGTAAGACAACCGAAACGACCGCAAGAATGACCGAAACGACCGCAAGAACGACCGTATAAACCTTTTTAGAAAATCTTAAGCCTCCAGTTCTTTTTCACCTTTTTCTGTGATAATCCATTGCTTTCCATTCGATGATTTCATAATCAGACCATCCTTTGCCAAATAAACGAGCAGACGTCCTATTCTTCGTAGTTTTTCGTCACGAGTGTTGTTTGCGGGAAAAACATGTTGAAGGCTTTCAAATGCGTCTTTACGCCAAAATCCCATTTCGCCTGCGTTATGCGCCAATTGCAACAATAGCTTTTGGATACTATTTTCTGCAAGTCCTTTCTCTTTTGTATAATGCCCTATCTGTTTCGTCAGTTTGGCAACCTTTAGAGATATGGTATAATGTGGAGCACGTCCTTCAATCAAACCTTTATCAAGTAGATGTTTGGCTGCATCTTTGGTAATAGGATGATGCTTCTGTACCGCATCCAGCCAAAGACACTCCTTTAGTGACAAAGACTGGTTGCTCTTTAACAAGTTGGTATATTTCTCATCTATCATCTTGCCATGGATGGTTACGCCAACAGTACGATGCTCGTTGTCGATGTCGTAATCTGGCATTGGAAAGAATCGGTTGCGCTGCTCTGTGTAAATCTTCTTGATGCCACGTCCTACGGTATCAATCATGTTGAAGTTAACCATGCCGCGGCATAAGCATTCGTTACGATAGTGGAATTGTGGGCCTTTGTGCTCCAAGGCATTCTCAATCGTACCAGGAATGAAACTACCACCATTACCATAATATAAGGTGCTTGGTCCTTCCACAAATACAATGCGCTGTTGCAAGGTGTAATCCTGATGTGCAATGGCGTTATGAAGAGCCTCTCGTATTGTATATTCATCATACTGCTTCATCGTATCAGGGAAAAGGGTTCCTCCAGGTAGTTCACGCATAGTCTTGTTACGTATTTTACTCAACACCTTATCTACGGTCAAGATGAAAGGTATTGTAAAATGCTCATAATCTTGTACGATGCCTTCTTCATCTTCCCATGTCCAAGTGATTTGTGCTACGGCAGGATGAATCTTTTGAATAGAAAGGGGTTTGCCCAATAGCAGAATGGCAGCACGAGTGAGCTTCCCTTCTCGCATCATCATACTATTAGCCAAAAACTCTTCTGTACTCCATGCCTCGATTTCTTCGGCAGGAATACTTGAAGAGTGTACTTTCTTGAACATGACTTTAGCTGTTGCCACAGCCAGCTCATCCAAGTCGCTAATAGTAGCATTCGGTACCAGTTGAGCTGTCCAATCTGGTATTGGTGGTTGTTGGCGGATTGCATCTTGTTTGGCTTGGTTCAATGGTTTCAGACTCTCACCATCACGACCATAAGCCACACCTTTCCAGTGCATCACTATATTGCGTGGTGATGCTGGTATCTGGAATAATAAAACTCGTTTGCCTTCGATATCTAAAGGTACAATATCTCTAAAGATAAGGTTGTCGGTGGTATGTTGAGACATATCTTGCTTCAAACGGTTGAGCGCAACTTCACCATCCTTGAATGTTGTACCGATAATCTGATGTTTTTTGTCCCAAACGCCAAATACAATCCAAGCAAACTCATGGTCACGTAAGTTTGCTTCATTGCTAAGAGCGGAGAAGTATTTGCCCAACTCATCGATATCAAAGTTGGTCTCTGCTTTCTTAAATTCGACAACCTCATTCTCTGAGTGTTCCCAAAGCTTGTTGAATATCTCTATATATTTTTTCATTGTCTCCTTCTTTATTATTCTTAAATGGCCTACTTAAACAGTAAGGCATTGTCTTAGGACACATTTATATTAAAACAGCTACAAAGATAGCATTATTCTTTGATAATAGAGCATATATTTAGATAGAAAGTGCTTTTCTTAGCGATTTTTCCTATTTTGGGCGAAAAGTTCCTAAGTATGGGAGTAAACTAAATACCAGTTGTGCAGATTGGTAGTTTTCTGATTTAGCTTGACTACTTGCTCGTCTTAAGTCTTGATAATATTAACGAATCTAAACATTTGTGTTATCGCATGAAATCGTCGTGTAAAAGATCATGTGGAACGTTATAGGACAAAGATCCGCAAATAAAAATAGAGGTATTATGGCGAATATTGATTTGAAATTATCCTCAAAAGACGCAGCTGCAATGATGCGACCAACTATCATAAAAAGAAAAATTCCGTAGTAGATAATAATGATGCAAGAGAGTGTGTGTTTATGACATACTCTCTTGCTCATATAGGTATAATGTCTTATTTTCCCAAAGACTTGAACATCTTGGTGATGCACTTTTTCTTCTGCTCCATGTTTGGGTGAACATAGAGATTAAGGGTTGTTGTGATGTTGGCATGACCGAGCAGTACGCTTACTGTCTTGTAGTCGCAGTTGCTTTCAATGCAGCGTGTGGCAAAGCTATGGCGCTGTCCGTGATACTTTAGTCGAGGAATGTCAAGATGCGCCATCAACCGATGATAATAGTTGCGATAGGTGCGAGGTTCGGTTGGCTTCTCCTCATTGGTCAGCACATAGAAGTCTGTGTTTACCACCTTTTTCAGTGGTTTCACCATCGCCAGCAGTTCCTTGTTCATCGGTATCTCACGGCATGAGTTCTTGGTCTTGGGTGTGTTGATGACCAACTCTGTGTGCTTGCGTTCGCCCTCCACAATGTAGATGCGCTCAATGGTGCGGTTCACGGTAATTGTGCCGTTGTCGGTGTTAATGTCCGACCATTTCAAACCGCAAATCTCTCCGATACGCAAGCCAGTGGTCAGACTGATATAGATACCGAGGTTGCGGAATGTGAAGTTCTGTTTGATGAAATCGAGGATCTTCTTGTGGTGTGCCACTGTCAGTACCTCAATTTCTTTGTTGGTCTCTGTCGTTGGGTACTTGATGTCCCACTCACAATAGCTCATCCATTTGTTCTTTACTCCGAACTTCATCACCATTTTCAAGACTATCAGAATATCCTTCACCGTTTTAATGCTTAGTCCGCCATTGAGTTTCTGCAAGACGAACTCCTGCACAAGTTTCTCACTCAGAGCATCACAATCACCAAATGATGGCAGAATGTGATTCTCCAAAACTAACACATAAGCAGCGTATGTGGACTGCTTTACATAGCGTTGCTTGTCTGTTTTCCAAGCCAACGCAATTTCTCTAATTGTTTTTGTTGTCATTGTAATCCTTAATTTTGAAGGTGTACATATATAATTAGAGATAATAGACCTCTGATGTCCCAAATCTAAGATTCAAGGAGTTTCAGGGGGAATGGGAGAAAACTAAGTTTGGTGATATTGCAACAGGTTTTGACTATGGCATGAATGCTGCTGCAAAAAACTATGATGGTGTAAACAAATATATTCGTATCACGGATATAGACGAAGCATCATCCACCTACACAGATAAGGACATTGTTTCTCCAGATGGTGTTTTAACAGATAACTATCTTGTGAATAATCGTGATATATTGTTGGCAAGAACAGGAGCGAGTACTGGCAAATCTTATTTGTATAAAAAATCAGATGGAAAATTGTATTATGCAGGTTTTTTGATTAGAGCGAATGTGACGACACATGACCCTTATTTTGTATTCTCTCAATTACACACCCATCGATATTGGAGATGGGTGTCTATTATGTCAGCACGTTCTGGACAACCAGGCATAAATTCACAAGAATATTCCTCATTTCCAATTTACACAACATCTATCGAGGAAGAAAGTAAAATAGCGAAACTATTATCTCTTCTTGATGAGCGTATCGCCACTCAAAACAAAATCATTGACAAGTTGCAGTCCCTAATCAAGGGACTAAATGACTTCTTGTATACTCAATACGGTGGTGAAGTATTGACCTCTTTTGCAGAACTTGGCACTTCATATTCTGGACTATCTGGGAAGTCAGCACAAGATTTCGGTTCTGGTAAGCCTTTCATAACTTATTTGAATGTGTATTCAAACAATGTCATCAAAGAAAATGATTTCCAATATGTGGCAATCAAAGATGATGAGAAACAGAATGTTGTAAAATATGGCGATGTGTTATTCACGTTATCCTCGGAAACTCCAGAAGAAGTTGGTGTAGGGTCTGTGTATCTTGGTAAAGAGAAAGTGTATCTCAATAGTTTTTGTTTTGGAATTCACATCACAAATACGGAAGTTGCTTTTTCTCCGTATCTGTCTTACTACGTTTCTTTAACAGCATTCCGCAAATTTATTTATCCTTATGCACAAGGAAGTACGAGGTTCAACCTGTGTAAGGCTGATTTCGAGAAGGCAAGTATTAAACTACCAACCTTAGCAGATCAAAAACGAATATACTCTGTATTGGGGCATATAGACTATAAAATAGAAACAGAAAGACAAATGCTTAACCTTTATTATTCTCAAAAGCAGTATCTGCTTCGCCAAATGTTCATATAAACATCTGGCGGAGCAAATATTTCTTCTGCATACTTAGGCTTGTTAGAATGTTCTTTTCCACCAATAATTTGCTATCTATTGCAGATAACGACTGAGCATATTGGAGTTGTTCTGTATATGATGGGCAAAAAAACTTGGCTTTGCCATAATCCTTGAAATATATGTGAGGTATAGCCATACCTGTCTTATAAGGTTCAAAGTTGAATACTTTCAGCAGATAGTAAAGGTATTGGAGTGAATAGCCTTCTTTTGCTTGTAATGTATTCAAAGTTCCTGTTGCAGAACATTTGCCTTTAACATAAGAAACTGTTCCTACACCAGAACCATCTTTGATAATATATACGGCTTCACCCTCTGTATTATAATTATCGAGGTAACCAACAATGCCATTTGCACCATACACAGGATATGTACCTTGCTCACAAACTTCACTTTCTTGCAGGGTTGAAGATTTACATTCCAAGCATTCCGTTAAGCGAACATTGGGCATGTTGTTGCGAACTATCTTCTGTGCAATTCCCTTGATTAAGGATTTTGAAGTTCGTAGGTCTGCGATTATTGAAATTGAATATACGCCTAATACTAAAACCACTTCGCATATAGGCAATGTCATTGAGCAGATTTCTAAGCGTAATAAAAACAATGCGATTCAAAACGTCTTGTCGGTTAGCAATCGTCAAGGGTTCATAAAGCAGAGTGATCAATTTGAAAATAGGAATGTTGCAAGCGAAGATACTTCTAACTACAAAATCGTAGAAAAGAACGACTTTGCCTTTAATCCTGCACGAATAAACGTTGGTTCTATTGCTCGCCTGACAACTTTTGAAAAAGGCATCGTTAGTCCTATGTATATTTGCTTCCGAACCCAAGAAAACGTAGCACCTGAATACATTGATTTCTTTTTTGAATCGAAGCATTTCTATTGTGAAATACAAAAGAGATTGGAGGGAAGTGTTAGACAATGCTTGTCTTTTGAAGGACTATGTAATATACCTTTTTCTCTTCCCTCTCTTGAAATGCAGCAACGAATAGGAAAGCGCCTATTCATATTGGGGCAGAAGATAAAAACGGAAACAGATTTATTAGAACTATTGAACAAGCAAAAGCAGTATCTGCTTCGCCAGATGTTTATATAAACATTTGGCGGAGCAGGTGCTGCTTCTGTAAAGTATATAATGCACAGAGCGACATATTGTTTCCAAGAGCAGAATCCACCGATGTTAGCATCTTTACACAAGTGTCCTTGATGGGGGCATTAGGGATTGAAAATGACATATTTAGTATATCTTCTCCGTTCAAATTTGCAATTGCACCATTACCACCTTGCAAAGAGTTCCAAATATATCTACGGTATTTGTTTGTTTGAAATAACCATTTTACAATTGGTTCTTTAGAACGGTATATACCGCAAAATGCCCCAACGGTTATAGGTGAATGACAATTGCCGTCATAGAAAGAAGATTTGCCAACCAAAGAAGAACTTCCGTTTGCCATACAGATAACAATATCTCCATTTTGTAATTGCTGTTCTGCTGACATTTGCTTATTAACGAATACAACATTGTTATTGTAATCAAGCAAACTTCCATTAACAATATTGTTAGAGCGCATAACAAGTGTGCCACCATGTTCAACAACATCGTTACTGCTATAAGTTAATCCACGAATATATGATCCAACATTATCCAATTATAGTCTTTCTGAATGTTTATCATCAAATACATTTTCAATAATCGCAGACCTTTAGCTTCTTCAAATCCTCAATGATTTTGTTTTGGGTCGCTATACGCTCGTTTAATTTATCAAGCAATTGCGCAATCTTATTTTGTTCTGCCATGTTAGGTAAGGAAATCGGGAATGAACGTATTTGCTCAAAGTTGAGTCCTTCTCGACTTCCACCAGTCTGCAAACTTTGTATATAATTTTGAATTTTCTTCGTTTGAATATAGTTGCACAAAAACTTTGGACTTACTTTTGAGTTAGCCCTAATAATACAAACATGTTGGTTTACATTACCTCCTTCTATTTCTTTAGTAGCTATTGCGGTTCGTCCTATGGACGCTCCTGTGATATTTAGCAACACATCATCTTCTTTTAATTCCGTAGCTTTATGCTTTTGATGAATACCATCGTTAATATGAGCTACATCATCTAAAATTAAATATCCCATACCTACATTTTGACTTCTCACAAAGCAATGACCAGCAGAAGTGTAAACAGCATTACCTCCCTTAGGCGTTGAGCCACTACCAACTTTTGCAGTCAAATCTCCCAACTTACACTTCTCCCACTCCCCCTGAAACTCAGGAAATCTGAGATTTGGGACATTGCCCTTCGGGCGAAGTCCCTCACGCTCGGCAGAATCCAAACAAGTTTGGTTCTGCTCTTGCTTATTTGGGACATTAAGGACTTTTCGTCCTTGATTTTTCTCATGCTCGGCAGAGTTCAAGCAAGCTTGACTCTGCTCTCGCTCACTCGAAAAATTGAGTTTCTTATGTTCGTTATTTTTTGTCGTTGTCATTTTTAATCCTTAATTTGATCGTTCTGAAATAGTCCACCAGCTTGGTGGACAAATTATTTCCCTAAAATTTCCACAAGTTGTGGAAGATTTCAGTTCTCCTTTGGATTGAGGTCGAAAGGAAGCAGAGGCATATCGTCATCACCATTATTAAATCTGTCGAAATCAGAAATATATGAACGGTCTTGGATGAGCTTATATTTCTCATATTCTCCATAAGCCTTTGCTCTTGCTTCATCTTGCGAAACAGTTCCTGCCGAAGGGTTTGCCTCATAGTCCATTGCCGCAAGGAACTGGGCAAGTCGCTTTCGCCAATCTTCCATTGTTGTAATGATATGGCGTTGGGCACGAGTCTCAGCAAAGTCAAGGAATGAAGTAGTTATGCCATTGAGTTGATTAAGTTCGGTATCCGACAAATAGTTCTTGGCTACAATTGTGTCCGACTTTTGTACTCGTCCGTTAGGTGCTTTTTTCCATGTGGTAAGCCCCATGTGTGGTTGTTCGGCATCAGCTCTGTTAAAGACAATCTCTGCTGCGGTATGATGTGTGACAGCCAAGTGCATCATATTCTGCACCATCTTGAAGAACAATTTGGTACTTTCTGATTTTGCATCATAATCAGCACTACACTCTGCATATACATCCGTTATCTTCTGATAGTAGCGACGTTCAGACGTCCGTATCTCACGGATGCGTTCCAGCAAGTCATCAAAGTAGTCCTTGCCGAAATGCTTGCCTTGTTTCAAGCGTTCGTCATCAAGTACATACCCCTTGATGATAAACTCCTTCAACACAGAAGTTGCCCATATACGAAATTGAGTTGCTTGATAGCTGTTCACACGGTAACCTACGGCAATAATGGCATCAAGGTTGTAGAACAAAGGAGTACGTTCCACATCACGCTCACCCTCAAGTTGAACTTGTTGAATTTTTCTACAAGTTGCCTCTTTTGCAAGTTCTCCACTTTCATAAATTTGAGAAAGGTGATAAGCAATCGTTGCCCGGTCTACGCCAAACAAATCTGCCATGCGTTTTTGCGACATCCAAAATGTCTCGTTGTTGAATATCACTTCAATGCGGGTTTCACCTTGTGCTGTTTTATACAGCAATATGTTGGATTCCAGTGAGTTTTGGATAAGTTCTGTGGTAGAAACGGACTGCGAAAAATATTCTCTTGCTTGTTGCACCAGAGGTTTCTTTCCGTCTGCATTTTCAGCTATAATCATGCACGCCATACGAGACAAACGGAATATGTTCACCTTTCTATATGCACCACTACCGAGCTTGACCATATCAACCGTTTGGTTGAAATGGTCATCAATCTTCATACCTTTTTGATTGGCTACGGCAATTGCCTTATTTATGACATTTTGGAATTTCCAGTTAGTAGAATATCCCATAGCATTACAAAGATCGCGCGAACTCCAATATTCCTTGTTGTTTTCGTCAGTCCTGCGGATAGCATCAAACGTAGGACGCATTTCTGGTATATTATCTTTCTCAGCCATATAAAACGTTCTTCTAAAATTGTCCCAACCTGGTACAAAAAAATCATTCCACCAATCCCAACTCTTTCAGATAGCCCTCAATCTCCTTGTCAAGGTCGGCTCGTTTGGCTTCCAACTCCTTGATTTCCTTCATCACGGCATGGATGTCGATAGGTTCTTCTTCCTCAAAAGTATCAACGTAACGAGGAATGTTGAGATTGTAGTCGTTCTCAGCCACTTCTTGCAGTGTGGCAAGATGGCTGTACTTTTCTATCTCCTTGCGCTCACGATAGGTGTCAACAATCTTCTTGATATGCTGAGGACGGAGCTTGTTCTGGGTCTTGACCTTTTCAAACTCCTTGCTGGCATCAATAAACAGAATGTTGTCATCCTCCTTACGGCATTTCTTGAACACCAAGATACAGGTCGGGATGCTTGTGCCATAGAAGATGTTGGCAGGAAGTCCGATGATGGCATCCACATAGTTCTTCTTCTCAATGAGGAAACGGCGAATAACTCCTTCTGCATTACCACGGAACAAGACACCATGAGGAGCGACACAAGCCATTGTGCCACCCTCATTGAGGTGGTAAATCATGTGGAGAATAAAGGCATAGTCGGCTGTCTTGCGTGGTGCCAAGCGTCCTGCCTTACTGAAACGATCATCGTTGTTGAACTTGTCCGCAGCACTCCATTCGGCTGAGAAAGGAGGATTGGCCACCACAGCGTCAAACTGTGTATCGCCAAAAGCATCAGCCTCCAAAGTATCGCCATTCTCTATGCGGAAGTTGCTGAACTTGATACCATGCAGTAGCATATTCATACGAGCCAAGTTGTAGGTCGTAGGATTTTTCTCCTGTCCGAAGATCTCGTTGGCATTGCCTATGCTTGCAGCACGAAGCAACAGCGAACCACTACCACAAGTTGGGTCATAGACATTGCGCAGACGAGCGTGACCAATGGTTACAATCTCTGCCAAGATACGGCTCACTTCCTGAGGAGTGTAGAACTCACCAGCTTTCTTGCCAGCACCAGCGGCAAACTGGCTAATCATATACTCGTAGGCATCACCAAGAATGTCGATCTCTTGCGATGCTTCCACACCAAAGTCAATATCATCAAGGGCAAGAAGAACATTGCTGACCAAAGTATTCTTGTCATCGGCAGTCTTGCCCAACTTGGGTGAAGCAAGGTCAATGTCAGAGAATAGACCTCCAAAGTCTTCTTCGCTGTCCTGTCCGAGGGTACTGTCCTCAATACGCTTCAATGAGCGTTCGAGCATCGGCAGAATATTCTCCTTTCTCTTAATGCTCTCAATGACAGACGAGAACAGGAAGTTTGGCTCAATGAAGTAGCCGATATTCTCCAGACATTCGGTTTTTACACCTTCCTGCAATTCTTCCACATCAGCATCTTTCTCCATTGCCCACAGTTCCTTGAACGTGACTTCATCGTCCACCAATGCATCATTGGCGTGTTTCTCTATCTTCTCCGACAAATACTTGTAGAAGATAAAGCCAAGGGTGAAGT
>ENA-OPMN01000621-OPMN01000621.1-human-gut-metagenome-genome-assembly--contig:-NODE-621-length-12784-cov-2.174248_pt1 | contig 12784 bp, 9 predicted proteins | sample MGYA00241524_ERZ501745 | MGnify/ENA primary metagenome ERZ501745 (study PRJEB25962, sample SAMEA2042567) | human gut metagenome | biome: human gut; feature: human-associated habitat; material: faeces...
ATACTTTTAATGAATTTAATTTATAGTATCTTATCATAAAGTATACTAAAATAATTGCTGTAGCTATTGCAAATGGTGCTATATATGGTTTTATTAAATCTCTTCCTCTAATTTTTGAATGTTCTTCTATTGTTATATTATCTGCTGATAATTCTGTTCCATATTTTTCATTTATTTTTGTTACTAAATCTGCTTTTTGTTCTTCTGTTATATCTGTTGTTATGATATTTGCGGCATCTTTATATACTTCTATTTGTTCAATTAATACTGTTTGTTTTCCAAATACTTCATTTGTGATTGCTTGCATATCTTTTATATCAAATTCTTTTCCTAAGTCTATTTCAACTTGTTTTCCATTTTGATATTTTAATTCAAAAGCTAATCCTTTTACTCCTATCATTATTGCTCCAACTATTAAGATTAAAGCAATTAAGAAATGCTTCACTTTCAATTCTTTCAAGTGTCGATGGAAATTCTACTTTCTCCAGCCTCTGGCAGTTCTCAAAAGCATTGTTGCTTATAACCTTAACACCTTCCGGAAGCACAACCTCCACAATGTCATCTCTATTAGCAAATAATTCTTCTGGAAGACAAGTAAAGTCACTCATATCTATCTCTTTATATGTTCTGTTGTATAATGTAACCTTAATTCTTTTATTGTTCATAATCTTTCCCTCACATTCTACATTGCTATCAATTGCAAAGCGGCAATGTTCGCTGTCTATTTAAACCAGCAGTGTTAATGCCGGTTATAATCTTTAATTCATATTAAGCATTCTAAGGACTGACTGACTTGTGCTAAGCAGACTATTCTTATAGTATCCTAAAGCACTGTTATCATCACTGTAATTATTGTATGCTGTATTATATGTATTACTATCATCACTTGTATTAATAGTCGATGATGCTGCTAACAGCTTTGATAATATTGCTTTATATGTATTAATTACATATTTGTAATCATCATAGCTGAACAGCACATTAGAGCTGCTTGTTCCTGATGATGCACGGCTCTTTAATACTGCATCAGATATATTGTACTTATTAGCTGTTATCTGGTTTTTAAGTGCTGAAAGCTCCTGATTGTTCTGTCCCTGCTGGCTGTTATTCTGTGAATTAACCATTATTCCTGTATCGCCAACACCTGTACTCTGTGAAAGATCTGTAGCACCAGCTCCATCAATTGTTGTTGAATCGGAAGAAAGTGCTCCACCTAATATATCATTAATTCTGTCTATATATCCTAATGTCTCTTTATATGGAGGAACTCCACCATATTTGCTTACAGAACCACTTCCAGCATTATATGCAGCAAGGGCAAGTGTAACATTACCATTGTAATCATCTAAAAGATACGCCAGCATCTTCGCTCCACCTGTAATATTCTGTCTTGCATCAAATGGATCTTCAACTCCTAACGATTCTGCCGTTGTCGGCATAAGCTGCATAATTCCCTGTGCCCCACAATATGATACTGCTTCTGTATCAAAATCCGACTCTGCCTTTGCAACCGCCTTTAACAGGTTAACATTGACACCATATTCATTGGATACTTCATTAAATATATCATCTAATGACTCGCTTCCTGAACTTATGTTGTTAATTACATTATCAAAATCAGTTGCACCAGCCGGTTTAATATTATCTCCCTGACTTACAAGATATACATTACCATCTAACATATTAACTGAATCTACTACCATTACTCACCAGTTTCCTTCTTTTCTTAATTGTCTATACATTGTATAAGCATCTGAAAGTATCTGTTTCTCATTCGGATATTCCAGAAGATGATACGCCTCGTGATACTTATAGTAACCTGCATCGTAAAAAAATTCTTCTTTCTGAGGCACACAGTCATAGCTGTCGGATTCACACAGATACCAGTGAACGATCTTATCGATATTCTTGTGTCCAGCCTTAAATGAATAATTCGTACTGCCAATGTAAGCTCTTATTCTTACATCAGCACCTGCCTCCTCATTCACTTCACGCACAGCTGTCTGTTCATAAGTTTCTCCCTTTTCGACTGTCCCCTTTGGAAGTACCCAGCCATCTCGTGAATTCATAAAATTCTTATATAATACAAGAACTTTGCCTCTGAATATTACTACTCCTCCACAGCTTACTGCTTCTGACATATCGTTTCCTCCAATCCATTATACAATGCTGATATTTTTTTATCAAGGCTAAATGTTTGACATAGCGTGCTGTTTTCTGACATTTTTCGCAATCTCTTATATATATGACGTCATCAACAAATAAGCTCCTGCCAAACATATTAACATATTATTGAAAATACGCATCAAATACAGCCTTCGCTATATACTGTGCACTTGATACACCTGAATAGCCACCCTCAAGCACAACACTTACTACAATCTCTGGTGTCTCTGCCGGAGCAAATCCAACAAACCACGAATGTACATTATCACTATTATCGTATTGTGCCGAGCCAGTCTTACCAGCAGCATTATATGATGACCATCTCATTGAACCGCCTGTACCTGAATCAACAACCTCTTCCATACATTCTGTAAGATACTGTGCTTCGTCACTTGTCATAAGCTTGTCAATAACTGTTGGTTTATTCTGTTTTACTACTCTGCCATAAGCATCTTCTATTCTGTCAACCAGATATGGTGTCATCATTGTACCATCATTAGCCACTGTTGCAGCTATCATAAGATTATGGAGTGGACTTATCATAGTTTTTCCTTGTCCAATTGCAGTTTCCTGTGCTTCACTTATGCCTGACTCCTCACTCAGTGCAAATGAACTTTTATTATATTCAAATGCGACCGGTATATTCTTATTAAATAAAAATGAGGTGCATAGATTCTTAAATGAGGTCAGCTTAAGTCCTGCACCTATATGCGAAAAGGCTGAATTACAGGAATTAGCAAAAGCATCTACAAGATCTTGCTTTCCATGTGCTTTTCCATCTGCACATGGAATTGTTGTTCCACCTTCCTCATAATCACTTCCGTCGCATACATACATAAATGAATTATCTGTACCATTTTCCCTTATATACTCAAGTGTTGTAAGTATCTTAAAGGTTGAACCCGGTGCATACAATCCTTGTGTAGCCCTGTTTAAAAGAACCGACTCAGAACTATCATAATTAATCCATTTATCGTAATCTTTATCTACCAGATTAGGGTCAAAATCAGGCTTGGAAACCATTGCCAGTATCTTTCCTGTAGAACTTTCCATAACTATCACAGCACCTTTGTTACTGCCAAGTGCCTTATATGCTGCCTTCTGCAAGGTTGTATCCAATGTTGTATACACATTATGTCCCTTTGCCTTATCGCCTGTTAAATCATTGGATATCTGATCAAATATATTATCTGTCTCAGATAACAGATAATAATTCTCTGTTGACTCAATTCCCATCTTCGTCTTGGAATTATATCCTATGACGTGGCCAAAAAGCTTTTTCTGTGGATACACTCTTGTCTCTGTACCGTCATCTGCCGTATCAGTCGTTGCAAGCACTGTTCCATCAGAAGCATATATATCGCCTCTCACAACCTTATCAGCCTGATTATCTATTCTTTTATTATATGGATTGTTAATAACATCTTTGGCATCTTTGATATTAAATACACAAAGATATACTATCATAATCGCAAATAAGCCTATAAACACAAAAGATATTATATTAGTTTCCCTGTTTCTAAGGCCTTTTTTACTTCCTTCTACAATATCCGTTTCTTTTTCTTTACGCCTGATGTTTCTTCGGCGTTGTTTTTGCTGTTGATTGTTTTTTTGCATTTTTACCTTTTCTGTCATCTTCATACTCGCTTTCATCAAGTCTCATATTATACATTCCATTAATCAGTGCAAACATCACTAACGAACTTATTATAGAGCTTCCTCCATAACTTACGAACGGCAGTGTTACACCAGTCATCGGAATAAGCTTTATTGCTCCTCCAACTGTAAGGAACACCTGAAAGCCATATGTAACTCCAAGTCCAACTGCGACAAGCCTGTAAAACAATGTCTTACATCTTGATGCAATGTTCATCATAAGTATAAGATTATTAAGGCATACCAGTAATAACGATATAGCAAATATTAATCCAAACTCCTCTGAAATAGCTGAGAACATAAAATCCTTTTCTGCAACAGGAATTTTATCCGGCATACCCTGGCAAAAACCATATCCAAACCACGAACCCATTCCTATTGAAAACAGCGACTGGCATACCTGATAACCACTATCATCAATATGGCTCCACGGATCTTTCCATATTATAACTCTTTTTCTTACATGAGAGAAAAGCTTATATGCGATAACACCTGCAACTCCTCCACCCATAATACCTGCACCTGCATATAACACATTCTTTGTTGCAATATAAAGCATAGCAATATAGACCACGAAAAATATAAGTGCTGCTCCAAGATCTGTTGACAGCACAAGTATTATAACATGAAGTGCGGCAAATGCTGTAACTACAGCAGTCTGTCTGAATGTTGTTGCTTTATTAAACATCGAAGCTACAAACATTACATATAATATCTTTACAAATTCTGCCGGCTGTACTGACACAGGTCCCACGGTAAGCACAAGATTAGCTCCATATATCTTATTGCCAAGAAGAACTGCCAGCAGAAGCACAAGTCCTGTGCCACAGTATATCCAGCCCATTTTTCTGAAGCTTTTCACCGTCTTTAACAGCCACGGAATGGCAAGTGTAAGCAATGTGCCCGCAACCGCTATAGCAAACTGCTTTACGCATTTGGTATAACTTAATCTTGCTATCATAACAAAGCCAACCGCCATCAGCATACACATATTATTAACAAGCAGTCTTGATGCTTTAGGATAAAATACCATATAAAGCATAATAACTGCACCAAGATATACCAGCTGTGCAAAATACAGATATATATAATTCATATTATCATACACAACATACATTATAAGATAACCAGTAAAATGTACAATTACCATTATAATATTCTGTATCCGGTATATCTTTTTTCTTTTATCTTCATTTCTTATTACTGCACCCCTGTATGCCGCGAGTGCATAGAAAGCCATAAGAAATGCAAGTACATATTTTGATAATTCCAAACAAACTGTCTGCATAATTAATTGACTCCTCTATAGAAATGTCCCTTATATGGCGATACCCCATCAAAGCTTAAAGCTTTCTTTATTGTAAAAGTATCTTCATCTATGAACTCAAATCTTAACGACCTAACACCAAGGTCATTTCTTTTAAGTTCTTCTGTTAAATCAAATGTGCCTGCCCACGTCACTGTGTAACAATAACTGCATACGCTCTCAACTATGTAGCTTACATCACTACCCTGCTTTAAAAGAGTTGTACTACACTTCTTATCACATATTCCATAAGTCTTTCTAACACACGATTTAGATACCATAGCAGGTATTTTTCCATACACAATAATCTCACTTCCAGCAGTCAGAGTATCCTGTAACTCAGAATTATTAAGCTCAAGCGGAAGTGTGTGGGATAGCAGCCTTACCCCCGCCTTATCAGCAATATCTTTCAATTCATAACCTGCATACTTATTAAATACATACAGTCCTGTATCAGTAATTATATCTTTAACTTTAGACTTTCTGCTTCCTATAAGTCCGATTTCTTCAATATTTCTTACAAGATAGCCATCTATTATTCCAGTATTATGTTCTATATCATCAAGCATAGCCGAAAGCTGTCTTGCCCTGCTCTGTTCAAGAATATAAGGAAGTGCTATAAACAGCTTAATTCCCATTTTGTTAATTTTTTCACACACTTTAATAAATCTCTGCCGGTCGCTGTAATACATTCCAAAATCAAGATATATTCTTCCAACTATAATATCAAGCTTATTATCAGGACTGCTGACTATATCAATCACCGAGCTGACAATATCAAAGGAATGACAATATACTGTACATAACATCTTGCCAGCATTATCTGACACATCATTATATTGGCTTTCAATACCTGTGCAATTATTGTGATACTCATTATGTGCATCACAATCCGAACTTAATATGCTATTATCCTGCTCGTTATATGTCATACAGCAGGGATTTATTATACTATCGTCCGGCTCTTTATATGTCCTGCAATATGAACTTAATATATTATTATCAAGCTGTGCTATAACTTCTCTTCTTAGCTTCTTTAATTCTCCAACCGATAAGAACACATCATTATCCATATGAAGTTCTATGCCAGACACTTTATATCCGGTGTTACCTGTCATTATAAGCTTGCTCTTAACATCTTCGTAATCGGCTGGCTGTTTTAAAGCTTTAGTCACCTCACTGCCTGATATGCTTGCACTGAATTGACCAGTCACAGCGGTAAAACTTAATGGTGAGCCTTTCACAGCCTCCATATACATATCAATATCTCTTTCAAAGCTTGTCTGCACATACTTTTCTTTTACAAGTCTTTCAAGAGAAGAATTCTTCATTCTGTTAATAATTCTGTCCTTGTACAGATTATATTTTCTTGGAAGATTGACCACTAAAATATTACCCGCCTTAACAAACGAGCCACTCTCAAAGCTGTGTTCCTTGTCAATCTCGAATACATCCTGTGGATTGATATCCTTTAATGCTTTAAATGTAACTCTTCCCTTATCATTGCTAACAACCTTTAATGCTTCGCTACCCCTATGATTAGGACGTTCATACGACATCATCTCCTTACCCTTCTTGCTGTTATAAAACCCTGTCGTAAAAGAACCCCTGTTATATATATCGCATAGATTATCTATATCTTTCTTAGTTACTTTATAGCCTTTTCTTCCATATTTAATGTATTCATCAACATAATGCCTATATACAGAAGTAACATATGCGGCATAGGTCACATTTTTCATTCTTCCTTCTATCTTTAACGAATACACGCCAGCTTCTATTATGTCTGGAAGTATAGGCAGGGCACACATATCTTTAGGACTTAATGCAAAGGAATTATCTTTGTCGTTAATCTGACTGTCATTATCATATACTTTATAAGAAAGCCTGCAGGGCTGTGCACATCTTCCCCTGTTGCCGCTTCTTCCACCTCTGAAACTGCTCATAAGACATTGTCCCGAGTAACAATAACACATAGCACCGTGAACAAAGCTTTCAATCTCCATATCTGGACAATCTTTATGAAGCTGTGCAATCTCAGTTAATGTCATCTCTCTTGAAGTGACAACACGCTCTGCCCCCATATCCCACAGAAGCTTAGCACCAAGACTGCCTGTCTGTGTCATCTGTGTGCTTGCGTGTATGTCCATATCTGGAAAATGCTTCTTTATAAGCCGCATAACTCCTAAATCCTGAACAATAACCGCATCAAGTCCGTGTTCATAAAATGGTCTTATATATGAAATCAATTGTCCTTCTATCTCCTTGTGCTTAAGAAGTGTATTAACTGTAAGATATATTCTGCGCCCAGCTCTATGTGCATAGTCAAGTGCTTCAAGCATCTCTTCATTATTAAGATTGCCTGCGTATGCCCTTGCACCGAACATATCTCCTCCAAGATATACCGCATCTGCCCCTGCATTAATAACAGCCTTACATATTTCAAGAGAACCTGCCGGTGCAAGAACTTCTATTCTGTTGTAGTTGTTACCATGTGTTAATTCCATAATATATCATTTATCCTCATTCTATAATACTTATTAATCAAATCGGGACTGTAGCACATTGTCCCCAGCCCCGCTAAATATAATTATTTCTTTGAATCATTAAGCTCTGTTTCAAGCTTTACAATGGTATTTTGAAGCTTCTCTATGTTACCCTTCAATTCCTCAATCTGCTTATCAGCAGACTCAGACTTTATCTGTGCTGCAATAAGTTCGTGCTTAAGGTCATAGATTTCCTTATCTTTATTCTCAATCTCTAAAGATAAACCATCACCAAGCTTCTTTGCCTTAAAATAATCATCGGCAACATTAAGATACATAAGATTAGCTCTTATCTCTGCTGACTGCTTTCTAAAATTCTCGTCTTTACCAAACTCAGCAAGTTTATTATTAATATATGATGCTATCTTCTGAAGATATTCTTCACTTTCATATCCTCCCAAAGTAAATACTTTTCCACCTATGATTACCTCTGTTGTATTCTTTGATGACATCTGCATCCTCCTGACCTGCTTAACAATAATATATAGTAAGTATACAATATCTACTCTCTTAGTTCAATACCAAGATTATCATATGCTTTCTTTGTTGCAACTCTTCCTCTAGGTGTCCTGTTAATATAATCATTCTGTATAAGATATGGCTCATATACATCTTCAAGCGTTCCCGAATCTTCACCAATAGAAGCCGCAAGTGTCTCTATTCCAACAGGTCCTCCGTCAAATTTCTCTACAATTGTAGAAAGAATAAGCCTGTCATTCCTATCAAGTCCGTCCCTGTCAACATCTAAAAGGTCAAGTGCATAATCAGCAACATCTTTAGTTATATTACCGTCATATTTTACCTGTGCAAAATCCCTTACCCTCTTTAATAATCTGTTGGCAAGTCGTGGTGTTCCCCTTGATCTTCTTGCAAGCTCATATGCACCATCATCATCAATATCAACGCCAAGAACCTCTGCTGACCTTACTATAATCTTCTTTAATTCATCACAATTATAGAATTCAAGATGATTAACAACTCCAAATCTATCTCTTAAAGGTGCAGATAAAAGTCCTGCTCTTGTCGTTGCACCAACAAGTGTAAAATGCGGAAGGTCAAGTCTTATCGACCTTGCAGTAGCACCTTTTCCAATCATTATATCAATCTCATAATCTTCCATTGCTGGATACAGTACTTCCTCAACCTGTCTGTTAAGTCTGTGTATCTCATCAACGAACAATATATCTCCCTCACTAAGATTATTGAGTATTGCTGCCATTTCTCCAGGTTTCTCTATAGCCGGACCAGAAGTTACCTTTATATTAACTCCCATTTCATTAGCTATAATTCCAGCAAGTGTTGTCTTACCAAGTCCAGGAGGTCCATAAAATAAGACATGGTCTAGTGAATCTCCTCTCTCCTTTGCTGCCTTTATATATACTTTAAGGTTTCTTTTAACCTTTTCCTGTCCTACATAATCATCAAGCTTTAATGGTCTTAACGAATTCTCTATCTTTGCATCTTCCGTAAGGATTTCTGTGGATATTATTCTTTTTTCCACGTTGTATTTCACCTCCTCATAATTAAATACCCTTTTTATAACTAAGCACTATTTTATAATCAAATGCTCTCTTATATTCAAATATTCTTTTATTTTACCTATAAAGTTGCAAGGCTTTTAAGAGCCTCCTTAAGTATTGCCTCTGAATTCTTCTTATCAATATCATCAACCTTCTTGACAGCCTTAATCGCATCCTTACTGCTATAGCCAAGTGATACAAGTGCCTCAACAGCATCATTCATAACAATAATAGAATTATCCTGCTCTGCTGCCGCATTTGCCTTATTTCTGTTATTAAGTGCCATCTCAAAGGCTTCCTCAACCTTTAACTTATCCTTAAGTTCAATAATAAGCCTCTGTGCTGTCTTAGCACCAACACCCGGACAGCTCTTTATAAGATTAACATCATCTGACAGTACTGCAAATCTTAAATCATCTGTGCTGATTGCTGATAATATTCCAAGTGCCCCCTTAGGACCTATTCCGTTGACATTTATTAATAATTTAAATACGTTAAGTTCATCTCTTGTAAGAAATCCATACAGGCTCATATCGTCTTCTCTTACGTGCAGATATGTATACACCTTTACAAATTCACCTGATTTAGGTATATTTTCAGCTGTAAGGGACGATGTCTTAATGTCATAGCCAATCCCATTATTCTCTATAACTATCCCTTCTGGTGTCATCTCAACAAATTCACCTATTATATATGAATACATTATTACTCTCCGCTCTTATATTTAAAATACTATTTATGATTTTATTTTGTTGTTTTTATCCTATTTTTCAAAATGCTGTTTTATAATATCATTATTTTTATGCTCATTATATCATTATTTTACAAATAAATATTACTTCCGCATTCCAAGACAATGGTTAATAAACTGCTGTGCGGTTCTTCCTGATATGCCTCCGTGGCTTAATTCCCACTTATTAGCCTCAGCCATAAGTTCTTCTTCTGACATATCAAGTTCATTTTTCTTGGCAAGTCCTATTACAATATTATAATATTCCTTATTAGATGGTTTAGAATAGCTTATCTGACACCCAAATCTATTAACAAGCGACATCTTTTCTTCAATCGTATCTGATCTGTGAAGTCCGTTAGAAGATTCCATATCATTTCTGTCGTTCCATGTTTCTTTGATAAGATGTCTTCTGTTAGATGTCGCATATATAAGAATATTGTCAGGCTTAGTTTCAACGCCACCCTCAATGACTGCCTTTAAGAACTTGTACTCAATCTCAAATTCTTCAAATGATAAATCATCCATATATATAATGAACTTGTAGTTTCTGTTCTTAATGGCCGCTATTACATTTGATAAATCCTTAAACTGATGCTTATATATCTCTATCATTCTTAAGCCCTGGTCATAATATTCATTAACGATAGCCTTGATACTTGTAGACTTACCAGTTCCGCTGTCACCAAATAAAAGAGCATTATTGGCTTTTCTGCCCTGAACAAAGTTCTCTGTATTCTCAACAAGCTTCTTTTTTTGTATCTCATATCCAATAAGATCATCTAATACAACCTTATCCATATTATTAATAGGGTTAAATGTAAGCTTTCCATTCTCTGTTGCAGATATTCTGAACGCCTTGTTAAGTCCGAACATACCTACGCCATATGCTTTATAGAATTCTGTAACTATATCAAAGAATTCATCTGCATTAGCAGCTTTGGCAAGCTTTTCGCTTAATGCCTGAACCTTTTCACTTACATTTTTATTATACATCAGCTCCTTCTTAACGATTGCCTTATAATCAGAGATTATAGAGAAACAGTCAATGCCGAGTTCTTTCTCTATAAATGAAAAATCATAATGGAAAAGATTGTAGAATACTTTAAAGTCATTCTTTGCAAATACATTAACACTTCCGTCATTAGCTCCTACCTTTTCACAGGTAATGCTGAATGGATTCTCATTAGTAATAAGAAAATATGTAAGATAATTCTGCCATAAATTCTTATCGAAACCATAATCTGTTGCAACTTCTAAAATTCTTTTTACCTGAGTATATATATCTGTAACCAGCTCTTCTTTTGATGATAATTTGTTATCAAAACGATTGAATATATCTGCCATTGATGATAAAATAGAACTGTTATCGAGATTTCCATACATAATTAATTGAGATATTTCTTTATACATTTTAGTATTCCTTTCGCCAATGTGTATATGTAACTTTTATATAATAACACATATAATATCACATTGAGAGCGAATTTTGTCACTTTTTTTAGAAATATTAGTTCGATTAACTATTGACAGCTAACGAACTAATGATATAATCTGTAAAGAACTTTGCAAAAGTTTGTAAAAGTTTTAACAGGCTTTTATTTTTTAATGATTAGTGAGGATTTCAAATGAAAATCGTATCAGATATCAACGCATTTGTGTATATTGTATTGACCATCTTCTATTGTTATCAGGGAATATACGTTATTATCGCATTGCTTGGTAAAAAGAAAAAAAAGAATTACAACACCGAAGCTAAGACACTTCACAAATACGCATTTATTATTGCCGCACGTAATGAAAATGCCGTTATCGGCAATTTAATTGACAGTATTAAGAACCAGAATTATCCTTCAGAGCTTATTGATGTTATCGTAGTAGCTGATAACTGTACTGATAATACTGCGGAGATTTCAAGACAACACGGTGCCATTGTTTATGAGCGTTTCAACAATATACTTATTGGTAAAGGCTATGCTATGGACTATGTCTTTAATAAGATATGTGAAGAACGCGGTGATTACACTTGTTATGACGGTTATTTCGTATTCGATGCAGATAATATTATCGATGTCAATTACGTCAGAGAGATGAACAAAGTATTCGACAGTGGGTACAAAGTTGTCACAAGCTATCGTAACTCTAAGAATTATGACACTAACTGGATTACAGCCGGTTATTCTTTATGGTTTATAAGAGAAGCTAAATATCTTAACAACCCACGAATGATGATTAAGACAAGCTGTGCTGTATCCGGAACTGGCTATCTTGTAGACAGCTCTATTATCAAGAAGAACCACGGCTGGAAATGCAATCTTTTAACAGAGGATATTGAATTTACTGTAACTAATATTCTTGATGGCGAAAAGGTTGGTTATTGCGAAGATGCTATGTTCTATGATGAACAGCCAACAACATTTAAACAGTCTTGGAATCAGCGTATGCGTTGGACAAAAGGCTTCTATCAGGTATTATTTAAGTATGGCAGAGACTTATTCAGGACAATGTTCAAGGAAAAGAGAATGTTCGTATCCTGCTATGATATGATAATGACACTTGCACCTGCTACTTTATTTACACTTGGAACAATACTTCTTAATGTAATAATATTATTATGTGGTGGTCTTAATCCTACATTATTCAAGCAGATTGCTGGTCCAACTGTTCAGGCTATTTTACTTGGTTTCTTTAATTTCTATATGATGCTTTTAGTAATAGGACTTATAACTTTAATAACTGAGTGGAAGAAGATTCTTGCACCTGCAAGAAAGAAGATTATGTATCTTTTCTCTTTTCCTCTCTTTATAGCTACATATATTCCAATCTCAATTGTAGCGTTATTTAAGAAGGTTGAATGGAA
>ENA-OPMN01000626-OPMN01000626.1-human-gut-metagenome-genome-assembly--contig:-NODE-626-length-12744-cov-2.329183_pt1 | contig 12744 bp, 10 predicted proteins | sample MGYA00241524_ERZ501745 | MGnify/ENA primary metagenome ERZ501745 (study PRJEB25962, sample SAMEA2042567) | human gut metagenome | biome: human gut; feature: human-associated habitat; material: faeces...
AAGGTCTGTAACTGCCATAAGCTCATTGAACTTGCTTATAAATGGTTCTTCAAATGTAAATGGATTGCCTGATGTATCAAGAGTTGTATGAACTCCTTCTTTCTTGGCTATCTTAAAAAGCTCTGTAACAAATTCAATCTGAAGAAGTGCTTCTCCACCACTCACAGTTATGCCTCCATTATCTTTCCAGTAATTATGGTATCTGTAAGCCTTATCAAATACTTCCTGCGGTGTCTGGAGTTCGCCATCCTCTAACTTCCAGGTCTCTGGATTATGGCAATATTTACATCTCATATGACATCCCTGAAGAAATACTATATATCTTACACCAGGTCCGTCAACTGAACCAAAACTTTCTACTGAATGAATTCTTCCTTTTATATCTGACATAATAATCCTCATTTCTGCGCATATCCTCTGTCCATAATCATTCATACCCTATGCGCACAGGTATGAAACTTTCGTGGAATATTATACTACAATAGTGTATACAAGATATTATCATAATAAACCATTTTATTCTACATTAATATGATATAAGTGTCAAAAACAAAAAGAATTCACCCAGCAGATTAATTACATCTAATGCCTATATCCACGATACAGACCAATTATGCCCAGCCTGCTGACTTTCCCCAGCATATTAATCCACTGCCTGAAGCTTTACCATCTTTGCATAAGTTCCGTTATTCTTTATTAAATCTTCCGGTCTGCCCTGTTCTTTTACAATACCGTCTTCCAGTACAACTATCTTATCAGCTCCAGATACTGTACGCATACGGTGTGCAATTATTATTACCGTCTTGTCTTTTATAAGACGTGATATTGCCTGCTGAATAAGTGTTTCATTGTCTGCATCAAGAGATGCTGTTGCCTCGTCTAACAGAATTATTGGAGAGTCCTTAAGCAATGCCCTTGCTATTGATATTCTCTGTCTTTCACCGCCTGAAAGAGCACAGCCATTCTCGCCTATAACCATCTGGTAACCCTGTGGCAGCTTTCTTATGAACTCATCACACTGTGCTTCCTTCGCCGCATTTATAACCTCTTCATCTGTAGCACCTTTTCTTCCAATACGGATATTCTCCATTATTGTATTATTAAATAATGTTACGTCCTGAAATACAATTGAATATGCTGACAAGAGATTTTCCGGATTTATTGTAGAAATATCCCTGCCGCCTAATTTTATTGTACCCTTATCAGCATCATAAAATCTTGCCGCTAACTTTGATACAGTTGATTTACCACCACCTGATGGTCCTATAAGTGCTGTTACTTCACCCTGCTTGGCAGTAAATGATACATCTGTAAGAACATTTTCTCCCTTAACATAAGAAAACGCCACTTTATCAAACTCTAAATCATACGAATTAACATCAAGACTTCCATCACCACTCTGAACAGGATAATTAGTAATCTCATTCATTCTCTCGACATTAACGTCCTGAGATATGATAGCCGCAAGATTCATAAGTGTTCCCTGCATAGGTTCATATATTCTTGACACTACAAGTATGAACATAAAAAATATCATTATATCAATCTGCCCTTTAACAAGAAGTGAAGCTCCAACAAGTGCAACTGTACCAATTCCTAATCTTAAAATGCAGGAAGCACTTATTACAAATACAGACGTTCCTAATTCAGCCCTGAAGCTTTCCTTTTCAAGATTATCCATTTTCTCTTTAAGACTTTCAACATAAGTATCCTCTGCGTTATACGACTTTAAATCCTTCACAGTTTCAAGATACTCCTGAAAGCCTTCTTCCTGTGCAAGCACAACTTTTCTTTTTCTTCTTGATATGCCTCTTTGTACCTTTCCTGAACAACCCACTATAATAAGTGCTATTGGAAGCACCCACAAGGCTGCCACTGCAAGCTTACAGTTAAAGAAAAACAGGCTCACAGCTATAATAATTGTTGATATTATCGAACCAAAGAACTGTGGCATAACGTGTGAGAAATTATGCTCAAGCACTGTACAGTCACCAAGTATTGTCGATGTCAGATCCGATAAATCCTTCTTTTCAAAAAATGAAAGCGGAAGTTCTCTTAACTTCTCGGCAAGATTAATTCTTCTATGTTCACTCTCAATATATGTTGAGAAAAATGATGTATTATACTGAAAATAAAATACAATACCCATAACAACAAGCATAATTACACACGCTATTATATATGCCACATTATTGCTCTTTGATATACTGCCTGATATTAAATCACTTGTAATATAATAAAGAATAGCAACCGGTGCCATAAGCATAATATTCTGTATTGTCGTTACGATTGTGCATATAATAAAATCTTTCGCTCCCTGTCTGGTAAGCGCATATCTTTTCATTAACTTTTCCATACTGAACTCCATTCCTGTGCACTGTATTAACTACACAACTTTCCACGCTATAGACTTCTGGTATTCGTTCCACATATGTCTGTAGTTGTCCTGTGTTTCTTCCTTGGCAACAAGCTCGTTATGCGTACCACGCTCAGATACTCTGCCATTCTGCAATACATAGATTATATCTGCATCTTTTACTGTAGACAGTCTATGTGCAATCATTATAACGGTCTTGTTCTTTCCTATCTGTGTAAATGCTTTCTGGACAAGTGCTTCATTTTCAGGGTCTGCAAATGCTGTTGCCTCATCAAGAATAACTATTGGTGAATCTTTAAGAATTGCCCTCGCTATCGCTATTCTTTGTCTTTCACCACCTGAAAGATATACGCCCTTAGTTCCAAGCATTGTATCAACTCCGGCTGGAAGCTTTGCAATAATATCATCACACTGTGCAAGATGAAGTGCATTATTAATCTCATAGTCTGTGGCATTGCTCTTTGCAAGCTTAAGATTATCCTTTATTGACATTTTAAGGAGCTTATTATCCTGAAATACATACGCAATCATCTTATTAAGTTCTTCTTTAGGTATATCCCTTATATCAACACCACCTATAAGAATACTTCCTTCTGTTACATCGAAAAATCTGTCTATAAGTGCGGCTGTTGTACCCTTACCACCACCTGATGGTCCTATCAATGCAGCCATCTTTCCTGACGGAACATTGAGTGAAAGATTAGAAAGTGCATCTTTAGAATCACCTGCGTATCTATAAGTTACATTTTTTAATTCTACAGAATAATCTTTAACCTTGGCATTATTAATGTCTGATTTCTTCAATGGTTCAATATTAAGAAGCTCGTTAATTCTCTGGAGTGAATCTTTAACAAGCATATCATTTTCGCTCATAAACATTATCTTTGTAAATGTTGTATATATAATTGGAGTAAATATTACATAAAAGATAAAATTCACAACAAACTTTTCGTCTACAACTCCATTTCTTGTTACCAGTACAGCCGCACAGGTCAGAAATACAAATACACTGTTAATAGCTACTTCAAAGCCAATCATAGGCCTGCGGCATCTTTTAGTATAAGAAATACAGAATTTGCTATATCTGCTTATTGAATCCCTGAATCTCTTAAATGTAAATACCGACTGTCCAAATGTCTTTACTACCGGCATTCCTCTTACATATTCAACAGCCTCATTGTTCATATCTTCCAATGAATCCTGATACTTTTTCATATCCTCTGCCATAGCTTTTCCCAACATTCCAAACATATTAAGAAATGCTATAACAACTGGTATAAGACTAAGCAGTCCTAACTTCCAGTCAAATACAAATAAAATAACTATCATTGCCAATGGTGTAACCATTGCATTGGCTGTGTCTGGAAGCTGGTGTGCAAGATAAGTTTCTGTAGCCGCCGCTGACTCTAATATCATCTTTCTTACTTTACCGCTTCCAAGGCTTTCAAGCGGGCCAATAGGAAGCTTTCTTATGTGTGTAAGTGCTGTTGTCTTTATATTAGTTGCCACACGAAATGCCGCTCTGTGCGAGCAAAGAAGTGCCACAAAATATATAAGCATACTTACAAGTGCCATAATAACCGCCATCCAGCCATTATGCACCATTCCCTCTGCATTGCCATAATCTGGTGCGGCATTTATAACCGCTTTAATAATTCTCCATAGGTATACAAATGGAAACAATGCAAGAACTGCACTGACTGCTGAAAGAACTAATGCTGTGTAAGTAAACATTTTATAACTTCCAGCATAATTCATAAGCTGCGAAAATGCTGAGTCCTGTTTTTCCTTTTTCATCATTAACCTCTTTTCCATAAACCTAATGAATTAAATAATATTATCCGTGGTAAACTAATTAATTATTTTACTTTTTAATTCTACCATCTATTATATTATCCAATTCATCAAATCTATTAATTGTCATTGTGCTTAGGTTAAACTAAGGAAAGTTAGTTCAGTCAAACCAGCGTACTAAAATAATGGAAGGCAATATTATCAGCCTTCCAGCGACATCTCGAATACCTTTGCCCAACCTGCCGTATAAAATGCTCTCAACTGCTTAAGATAAGTCTTGGCTTCCTTTATATCATCTTTATGAATAAGCAATTCAAAAAACGCTGAGAACATTCCACTTACAAGCATATGTTCAAGCATTGGGTCAACCGATTTAATAGACTTTCCATTACGCTTCATAGTGTCTACAAAATCATGTGTTGCCATAACTTCAATATCTGACATCTCGTGCACCATATTCTCATATCTTGTGCCTTGTGAACTTAAGAGTATAAGTCTCATCTTCATTCGCATACATATAATCAAGCATATCTTCCATACAATCACCTGAAACTTTCCCCATTGACGTCTGCTGGGTATTGGCATCAAGCTTTTTAAAGCCATTCTGTACATCAATATACATCTTCATTATATGCTCATACTGCTTTCCAACAAGTGCATCAAACAACTCCTCCTTGCTCTTGTAATACCCATAAAATGCACCTGTCGTCACACCTGCATTCTTTACAATATTACGAAGCGAAGCCATCTGAAACCCTTTATCAAGAAATTCTTTCTTAGCAGCTTTATGTATATTATCTAATGTGTTCATACCTCTCCTTATTCCAGCTTTCATATAACCTAAGCCGTCATATAACAGTGTTATATGACACTGTTATATTTATATTACTTTATATATTTTCCTGTCAATACAATTATGTGTTAATGATATTAATTCTCATTAGTATTATTGTAATATTTATTTCTCATATATATGCGTATATGCAGTTCTTCTGGGCTTCTGTTATTGTATCTGTTATATCTGCTATAAATACATAATAATAACCGTTTTCAGCCATAAGCCCGGCATTTTCCATATGTCCGAAATCTTCAATCCACCTTACAGAACCATCTTTTCTTATAATCCTGTACTTTATATAATCTTTAATATCATTAAATACACTTTCGCCATCTTTTATGACAAGTGCAAAATTATCTGCTCCAAGATAGCCAAACACACCCTCATACTGTCTGGATTTATTTTCAAGATATTCATATATAGCTCTTATAAGTTCATTGCCGGCTTTTCTTCCATAAAGCTTATTAAACAGCTTAAAATGCTTGACATCTACAACCACCATACAATAACCGCCTTTAATTATCTGCGGACGTAACTTATTGACTTCTTCTATGAATTCGTGATTGTAGTAATCACTTATGTATCCACTCTCTATGCAGTTCTCCATTCCTGCACATCTTAATAATCATATATCCTTATATGTTTCATCTTAACGCATATTCTTTTTCATCTAATAATCAATATATTATTGCAAATCTTTATTAAATTCAACATTATTTTTATGTATACACTATTTTAATGTGAAGAAACTGCTTTATCAGCCCCGCTAATTGCCGTATCCAGCTCTTTAATCTTATACTGAATTACTTTTTGTTAATAAAATATCAATTAACAGTATTTTGTGATATAGTTCTGATATTTTTTTAACATTATTGTTATTTTAAATAGTTTTTAGTATTTTCCCTCTTTTTGATAATAATTTTCGCATAATTGTATTGTTTGTTTAGTCTGACTATGTTATTATAAATCCACGACTGGAATTTATCGAAAGTATATTGTGTGCTTTAACTTATTCCTGATTATCGTAAATATCACAGACAGGGAGATTAGATTTATGGGATTTTTAACAGGTAAAACAGCCATTATAACTGGGGCTGGCCGTGCCGTATTAAGTGATGGAAGATGTGGTTCTATCGGATATGGAATTGCTACAGCTTATGCTAAGGAGGGTGCTAATATTGTCATTACAGGACGTAATGAAAGCAAGCTTGCCGCCGCTAAAGAAGAATTAGAAAAGCTTTATAATATCAAGGTTCTTACAATTCAGGCAGATGTTAATGCCTCTGCTGATAATGAAGCTGTTGTAGCTAATGTCGTTAAGCAGACAATTGATACATTTGGACATATTGATGTGCTTATCAATAACGCACAGGCTTCTGCTTCCGGCGTTCCACTTGCTGAACATACTACAGAGCAGTTCAATCTTGCTATGTATTCAGGTCTTTATGCCGCATTTTATTATATGAAAGCCTGCTATCCTTATCTTAAGGAAAGTAATGGCTCTGTAATTAACTTTGCTTCTGGTGCTGGACTTTTTGGTAACTTTGGGCAGTGTGCCTATGCCGCCGCTAAAGAAGGTATAAGAGGTCTTACAAGAGTTGCTGCAACTGAATGGGCTAAAGATGGAATTAATGTTAATATTATATGCCCTCTTGCGTGGACATCACAGCTTGAGCAGTTCAAGAACGCTTATCCAGATGCATTTGATAAAAATGTTCATACTCCACCAGCAGGACATTTCGGTGATGCTGAGCTTGAAATCGGACGTGTATGCGTACAGCTTGCATCTCCAGACTTTAAGTATATGACAGGTGAAACTCTCACACTTGAGGGTGGACTTGGACAGCGTCCATAACCAACAATAACTAATAAAGGGTATCAATTACCAAACTCAAAAAAAGGGTACTGAAAACATAATTCCAGTACCCTTTCTTTTTATTATAACGTTATCAGCTATCTATAAACTTCATTATACAACCACCATACACTTTTATACAGTTTACATATATTTTATCTTTCTGATATATTTTAATGTGTCTTATATATCGTTTATATTAATTTCTATGATGTAATTCCTGTACAGTTCTGCTGATTTCTTCTCTTAAATGCTCTTTTTCTTTTGGAAGATTATTAAGCTTCTCAAGTAAATCCGCAGTATTGTGTTCTGAGCCGACATTTCTTAATGCCTCACAAGCCGCATATACAACATCATCATCTTTATCATCAACAAGTCTTAACAATAAATCAACACTGCTGTTATTATCGTTAGTTCCTAAGGCTTTAGCCAGATCAAGCTTCTCTTCCTTAGTTCCATATACATAATCTGCAACTGCATAGAAATCATTCTTCTTTACAAGATGTTCGATTTTTTTGTTAATATCCTTCTTAAATAACATATCAGATTCCTCCCTTATAAATATAAATAGTGAAATCTAATCTATCGCGATATTTATTAATTAGGTTTTCATTAACACAGATTATACATCTTTTATCATTAAATGTAAAATGCTATTTTGATATATTCATTATATCATATGCCCTGCGTTGCTTTTCCACACATGCGAAGTTTCGAAGAAACTTCTAAGTGACTACGAAGTAGTCATATTTTATCTTATTTTTTGCGCAGCTTTTCCACGCATACGAAGTTTCGAAGAAACTTCTAAGTGACTACGAAGTAGTCATATTTTATCTGCACCAGACAACTGCTCATAAAGCTTTAATGCTGCTCCATCTTCTTTATAATTAACAAATACTGTCTTGTTATCTCCCTTTATCATAACCACAGGTCCATAGCCATTCCATATAAAAAGCATACATTTTCCATATGTATTGCCTTTATAATTACCTATATTATACTCTTCTGTTGCCCCGCCATTAGTTCTTGTAAAGCTGTCTTTAGGCATTTTATCCATAAGCTGTACTTCCTCAATATCATCAATATTGATTGAGAACTCATATCCCACAGCTTTTACCGTGAAGTAATTATCTTTAATTTCTGTATCTATATGGACATTAATATATGGTATCATAATAGCCACAAACCATATAATAAATCCAGCAACGACAGCCTCAAGTGACCACATAATTGCTTTTCCAGCTTTATTACCAAGATTGAAGGAATAATTCATATCACTCAGTCTGTTCTTGACTAATACTTTAGGATCAGCAGGGTTATTATAGAATCCAGTTTTCCAATACTCATCATCATCTACATATAACGGCTCGTCATCTCTGTTAAGTATCTCCTCTTTCTTCTTTCCAATAACAATAATCATCCATAAAATAGCAAGTGTATACATAAATTGAATTCCTATATATACATAATAGTTGGCATCTGTTATTCTGCTATGTCCTATATATTCAATAAATATATATAGCCACGAGAAAGCATTGATTATGTTAGTTATTAACACTCCTTTAAATATATATTTTTTAACCATCTTATTGACTGCCTGATTAACAGCCGTATCTTTACTGTATACATTTCTTTCTCTTTTATTAAATGCCACATTAAATACAAATGATATCAGCGATACCAGCAACGTATTAAGTAATAATATAAGTGCCTGATTAAAATCCTTTGTTCTGCCACTTACTACCCACAGAATAATACCTGTAACAATCTCAGCACCTATTGGTATTAAATGATAATACAACTTAACTTCTCCTCTGACCGCTGACAGGGAAGTATCTGCATATATCCTTTTCTGGCTCTCTATAACCCATTTATTCTTAACCTTTATATCATACATTTTTCTATGTGGTATAATCATCAATAATTCTATACCTACAGCATAACCAATAAGCCACACACACCAGATAAGCACAAATATTATCATATTAAGAAAATTCACAAAACATATTGCTATACCCAAAAAAGCATTAACATTCTGGAATATTTTATAATTATGCTTTGTCTTTTCAATAAGACCTGCAACCTCTTCATCACCAATATTCTCCTGTGGTATATGAACACCAAGAATCATTCCCTGCTTATATTCATAATTGCCTATAAATCCAAATCTCACAATTAAAATTGTAAATATATTGCTTACCAATGCTATCACAAACAATGCTATTCCCATAATATTATCCTCCCCGTCCAGTCACCAAAATGCTTTTACTTTTGTATTTATGTTGTCTTTGGTTCACTGTCACCTGACACTTTGATTTTTGAATATATTTCATTACACATACTTAGAAAATCTCTCTTATCCATTCCATTAATAGCTGCTTCTGCTAATAATAATTCAAGTTCATTTTCAAGCTTTTCCCTGAATACAATATCCATATCAATATTATCTGATACTATTGCTCCGTGCCTGCGGTCAATTTTAATATATCCTTCTGTCTTTAATATCTGGTACGCTTTATTCACTGTCATTGTATTAACTCCAATATCCTGTGCAAGCTGTCTTACCGTTGGCAGGCTCTCGCCAAGCTTTAATTCACCACGTCCAATTCCCATTACAATCTGATTACGAAGCTGGACATATATAGGTGTACTGCTATTCATATCTAATTCAATAATCATTGTATTAACTCCTTTCCTGACACAATATTCACAACATAGAATTGACCTAACCGATATCTTATGAACCTTACATTAAACAAATATAACCTTTTCACAATCTTATTAATAAGGCAAATAAAAAAGTAGCATTATTTGTATTAGTTATTGTAATACAAATAATACTACTTTGCAATATAATTTGAAAATAATATAATTGAATACTATTATCAGATACTATTACCTGTTAATTATTCCCCTCCGTGCTTTGCTCCTCTATAGCTTCATTAAGATTATTCTCTATCTTTTCAAGCGTTGCACACATACTGTTAAGCTCTTCTTCGCCTATACCTTTGCGGAACACTTCCTCAGCCATATCAAATATATCAGATACCCTGTCAGCTTTTTCCTTTCCTTCTTCTGTTAAAGATATAATCCACGAACGCCTACACTCTGGATTATTCTGTCTTTTAATAAGTCCCATACTCTCTAATCTGTCAAGCGTTCTTGACATCGTAGTCACCTCTATAAGGCAGGCATCTGACAATTCTTTCTGGCTCATTCCATCACATTTTCTTAACTCATATAATATGCGTGGCTGCCCCTGTCCAACTGTCAGTCCAAGTTCTATAAAATATGGTCTTAATAATCTTCGTCTTAGCATTTCCACGTCAAACAGGTAATGTCTTACATTCTGCTTACTTTTCATAATGACCCTCTTTTCTTAATTATTGTCCTCTCCATATAATCAAGTATTTTTTCATTCAAAAATCTCATTATCGACTGGCATTCCACATCCGCCGCAGAACTTAGTCCCATTCTCCAGTTTCATTCCGCAATTTTTACAGTACATTACATTCTCCATTTCTTTTGTTTTTTTATTTTATATTAGTTGTCATTTTATGTATATATACATTTTCACAATTATATAAAAATATAAAATACCAACACCCTATTATCTCCATTCCTAATCACATACACATTTGCAATTATCTTGTCAACGACTGAATCTCTTTTTGTATAAGTCTTCCTGCCGCCTTTGCCAGCTCATCAATACGACGTATTCTTGTAAATTCTTTTCCATAAATCTTTTCTGCGCTATTGACCGCCGCATCATTTCCCATAAAAACGGCTGATACATGTATTCCTTTAGCACGCAGTGCACGTACCTCTTCGGCTGCATCATTAACAGAAATATCGTCGCTATAATCATGTCCAAACGGGCTGTCCTGTGATGGCAGAATACGCTGGCTGTCATTAGGCGCAGCATCTGTTAAAATAATCACAAGGTGCCTGTCAGCCACCCCCGGGTTCATATCAAGGATTTTACCAATTCCCCGAAAAGCAAGACCATCACGATTCCAACCGGCAGCATAATAATTGAAAATATTGTCGCATTTCTTATCCCTAAAAGACTTCAATATATGAAAAACTGTATATCCTCTAACACTGCAAAATCTTGTTACCCTGACCGGTATATTACATTCCACGAGGCTTTTGGAAATAATTACTCCCTGCGCAGCAAGCATTTCCTGATACTGAAGCCTTGAAGCAGATGCATCAAGAAGCAGATCCACTGTAAAGGACGGTTGATTATCATCCTCATATGTGTGAAAAATCCTGTTATCTTCTATATATTCTGCACGCCATACTTTAGTTGTATCAAGCCTTCCGCTCTGCCCTGATATTACATCTGTCTTCTGACTTATATATTCGCTATTACGGATTTGTTCGACTATATGTGCAATAAGACTATCATAAAGCCGTACATTTTTATTATAATATGAATGATTTCTTTCAACCTGCAGCTGTGACTGTTCTCTTAAATGAAGAAATTCCTTCGGTATATTTTTCTTTGTTATATATTTTCCATCTGTAAACCATAAATGGCATCCTGTATGACTGCCTGTACACAGTTCTTTTTCTATTTTAATAAGAGTCTGCTCTGATATAACAGATCTTCCAAAACAATTCTCAATATAAGAGCAGTCATCATTTTCTTTCTTATATGTTATATTATCTTTCTTTTTACTGTAAGCTGCTTCACCAGTCATATTGTCCGCCGCAGAAGAACGCATAACCATTACATGATTATTTCTTACAGAGCTGACAGGCATTATTCTTGTCATTATCCGGGCAAATGCCCCTGTAAAATGCAGTCGCAACGCTTTTTTTTCATGTTTTACGCCATCAAAAAGATTAAATTTGCGATAAATTGCCAGCACAGCATCTATCAACCGGTCTGTTTCAGGCATTATCTGTGGTGTCAGTTCTGCATACAGCTTTTGTTCATTTGGTGTCAGCAGAACCTTCTTTTTCCCTGACACACTGCTCCATCTGGCTGACTGCATATTATATACAAGCCGGTTTTTACTCATCCACTCCTGCCTCGACAGCTTATATTCACCTGCAAAAAAAGCCTTTCCATAATAAACCCGTAAATCAGTCATAGACGGACGTTTTAATGCTTCCTCTGTATACAGTACATGTTCCAGATAAAGCCATGTCAGATCATCCAGCATAGCCTGACTGATATCTCCGTTCCAATAACCAAATAAAGTGCTGATTGCCTTTTCACCATAATACTTATATGCCAGTCCAATTATAAGATTCATATATAAATCTGAATCTAAATCCCCTGTTTCAACAGCCAGAAACAATGGATCAAAATTATAGCGTTCCGCCGCATTCCATACCTGATTAGCAGCCCGTCTTTCCTTAGCAGTATAAGAAATGGTACGCATTATTCAAACACCTCCGTATTATGCAGCTTTAAGGGAAACCTTGAAGCTATTACATCACGTATAAGCTCTTTTTCATAGCTGTCAAATATCTTATTGGTAATTCCAAGATCCAATGCATCCCTGATTGGAATACCCTTTTTTATAAGACTTATAGCATCAATTAATCCACGCAGATCCAAAGCTTTCTCTGTAAGTTCACCATTTTCACATTTTTTCTGAAGTTCATTAAATAAAAGTGCAAACTGTTTGTTATACTTAGTAACAAGTGAAGGAAACTGATCCTTTAACAGTCTCTCAAGATCTTCCTTTGCCAGTGGCGGCATCTGTATAACTACAAATCTTGAGGCAAGTGCCTCATTTAATTCCCTTGTACCTGCATAATTATAATTCATCGTAGCAATAAAACGTGTATCATCTGCAACCTCTATCCTGTCATATCCTGGAACATCAATAGTTCTTCTAAAATCAAGAGTTGCATGTA
>ENA-OPMN01000632-OPMN01000632.1-human-gut-metagenome-genome-assembly--contig:-NODE-632-length-12639-cov-1.979657_pt1 | contig 12639 bp, 11 predicted proteins | sample MGYA00241524_ERZ501745 | MGnify/ENA primary metagenome ERZ501745 (study PRJEB25962, sample SAMEA2042567) | human gut metagenome | biome: human gut; feature: human-associated habitat; material: faeces...
GCCGCTGGAGGAGAGCATCAACGGTGTGGAGAACATGACCTACATCACCTCGTCGGCAAGCAATAGCGGCCTGGCACAGATCACGGTCTTCTTCAAACAGGGATCCAACGCCGACATGGCTGCCGTCAACGTCAACAACCGTGTGCAGCAGGCTCAGGCTCTGCTCCCGGCAGAGGTGACCAAAGCGGGTGTGACGGTTTCGAAGCGACAGAGCTCCAACGTCATCATGTACTCGCTGACCACGGACGACGGACGCTACGACACGAAGTTCCTCAACAACTACAACAACATCAATGTCTCGCCGGCACTGAAGCGTGTCAACGGTGTGGGTGACGTGCAGAGCCCGTCCACGGCCGACTACACAATCCGTATCTGGCTCGACCCGGTGAAGATGAAGAACTACGGCCTCATGCCGTCCAACATCACGGCAGCCCTGGCCGAGCAGAACCTGGAGGCTTCTCCGGGTACGATCGGCGAGCAGAGCGACGTGGCCTACCAGTACACGCTCCGCTACAAGGGCCGTATGAAGACGTCGGAGGAGTATGGCAACATCGTCCTCACGAGCAATACCAATGGTCAGACGCTCCACCTCAAGGATGTGGCCAGAATAGAACTGGGTCAGCAGTCCTACGGCGTGCAACTGAAGAACAACGGCCATCCTGCCGTGATGGGTATGGTGCAGCAGATTGCAGGATCCAACGCAACCCAGATTGCCAAGGACGTGAAGGCCGAGCTGGAGCGCCAGGCAAAGAACTTCCCACCGGGACTGAAATATACCATCGAGCAGGACGTGACGGAGTTCCTCTACGCCTCTATCGAGGAGGTGATTTTCACGCTCTTCATCACCCTGCTGCTGGTGTTCTTCGTCGTCTATATCTTCCTCCAGGACTTCCGCTCCACGCTGATCCCGATGATCGCCGTGCCGGTCGCCTTGATAGGTACGTTCTTCTTCCTGTGGATCTTCGGATTCTCCATCAACTTGCTGACGCTGTCGGCCCTCTTGCTGGCTATCGCCATTGTGGTCGATGACGCCATCGTGGTTGTCGAGGCCGTTCACGCCAAGCTCGACATGGGCTACAAGAGTGCGCTCACGGCCAGTATCGACGCCATGAACGAGATCTCGAGTGCTATCATCTCCATCACGCTGGTGATGTCTGCCGTGTTCGTCCCTGTGTCGTTCATCGGTGGTATGAGTGGTACGTTCTACCGCGAGTTTGGTATCACGATGGCTATCTCCATCTTGATCTCTGCCGTCAACGCCCTGACGCTCTCTCCGGCCCTTTGCGCCATCTTCCTGAAGCCGAAGGACGAGGAGGCGGAGGCCAACGGTGGCAAGAAGATGTCTTTCGTCGATCGCTTCCACGCGGGCTTCAACCACTCGTTCGACAAGATTACAAACAAGTATAAGAAGGGTGTGGAGCGCATCATCAACAACCGCATCGTGACGGGTATCTCTGTCGTGGCGGGCATCGTGGCGCTGGTCTTCTTCATGGGTACGACCAAGACGGGTTTGATCCCTGACGAGGATACGGGTACGCTCTTCTGTACTATCTCTCTCCCCCCGTCAACGGGCCAGGACAAGACGCTGGAGGTTGGCGAGAAGATCGACGCCATGCTGGCCACCAACCCGTGGATCGAGCGTCGTGAGATGATTGCAGGTTACAACTTCATCGCTGGTGCCGGTTCCGACCAGGCCACCTTCATCATCAAGCTGAAACCGTTTGACGAGCGTAAGTGGGGTATGATAGACCGCGTCAAGTCCGTGTTCACGGGTGCAGGTATCGCAGGATTGTTCATCGATCCGAGTTCGTCCAACTCCGTGCTGGGTATGATCTATAAGCAGACAGCCACCATCAAAGGTGCACAGATCCTGGCCTTCGCGCCGCCTATGGTGTCCGGATTCTCGGCTACCAACGGTCTGACCTTCTCTATGGAGGACCGCACGGGTGGCGACCTCAACAAGTTCTACGACGTGACGCAGAAGTTCCTCAAGGCGCTGGGTGAGCGCGAGGAGATCCAGCGAGCCATGACCTCCTACAACCCGAACTATCCGCAGTATATGGTCAACATCGACGTGGCCAAGGCCAAGCAGGCCGGTACGTCGCCCCAGGCCATCCTCTCCACGATGTCGGGCTACTTCGGTGGTCAGTACGCCAGCAACTTCAATGCCTTCGGTAAGCTCTACCGTGTCTATATACAGGGTAGTCCCGAGAGCCGCATGACGATCGACAAGCTCAACGATGTCTATATACGCACCAACAACGGCATGTCGCCCATCAACGAATTTGTCACGCTGAAGAGAACCTACGGTCCTTCCAGCATCAACCGATTCAACCTCTTCACCGCCATCACCATCAACGCCACGGCTGCCGACGGCTACTCCTCTGGTCAGGCCATCAAGGCTGTGGAAGAAGTGGCCAAGCAGACGCTGCCCGACGGCTACACCTACGAGTATTCGGGTCTGACCCGATCGGAGCAGGAGTCGAGCAGTTCGACGGGTATGATCTTCATCCTCTGCTTCATCTTCGTCTATCTGATCCTCTCCGCACAGTATGAGAGCTATCTGCTGCCTCTGGCCGTATTGCTCTCCGTGCCGTTCGGTCTTGCAGGTGCCTTCATCTTCACACAGCTCTTCGGCCATAGCAACGACATCTATATGCAGATCTCGCTGATCATGTTGATCGGTCTGTTGGCCAAGAACGCCATCTTGATCGTGCAGTTCGCCCTGGAGCGCCGCCAGAGGGGTATGGCCATCCGCTATGCTGCCATCCTCGGTGCCGTGGCTCGTCTGCGCCCGATCCTCATGACCTCACTGGCCATGGTCATCGGTCTGTTGCCGCTGATGTTCGCATCAGGTGTGGGACGCAACGGAAACCAGACGCTGGGTGCTGCCGCCGTCGGTGGTATGTTGATCGGTACGATCTGCCAGGTGTTCGTCGTCCCGTCGCTCTTCGCCATCTTCCAGTGGCTGCAGGAGCGCATCAAGCCGCTCGAGTTCCACGATGAGGAGAACGAGGAGGTGGTCCGCGAACTGGAGCAGTACGCCCAGGGACCTGCCGGCGACTACAAGGTGGAGAACGCCCCGATGTAAAATAGCTGAGCAGCCATTCCGCTCCCCCGCACCACTGGAGACGAGGGAGCGGGAGGCTCCCACACAATATAATAAGGATACATATAATAATAGACAATATGACAATCAAAAATATGACGCGCATGACGGGTGGTCGCCTGCTGCTCCTGGCAGGTCTCGCAACACTCTCGCTGACGGGATGCAAGAGCCTCTATGGCGACTACGAGCGTCCCGAGGTGAAGACGGACGGCATCGTGCGCGACCCCGTAAACGACCAGGCGACGCTGGAGGGAAGCAACGACTTCGGCAACCTGCCGTGGAGAAGCGTCTTTACCGACCCGCAGTTGCAATCGCTGATCGAGAAAGCATTGGCCAACAACCCGAACCTTCTCAACGCCATGCTCAACGTGGACATTGCCGAGTCGCAACTCAAGGCCGCCAAGCTCGCCTACCTTCCCTCGCTGGTACTCGCCCCGACGGGCACCATCACCCACATGGGTGAGGGCGCAGAGGCCAACAAGAGCTACACGCTGCCCCTCGCGGCCAGCTGGAACGTGGACCTCTTCGGTACGCTCCGTTCTTCGAAGAAGGCTGCCGCCATGTCGCTCCTTCAGACCAAGGACTACCAGCTGGCAGTACAGACACGCCTCATCAGCAATGTCGCCAACCTCTACTACACGCTCCTCATGCTCGACAAGCAGATGGAGATCGTCACGGACATGGAGAACCTCACGAAGGACACCTGGGACATGATGAAACTGCAGATGGAGTTTGGACGCGCCCGCTCTACGAGCGTGCAGAGTGCGGAGGCTGCCTACTATAGCGTGAAGAACCAGAGCGTGAACATCAAGCGACAGATCCGCGAGAGTGAAAACTCCCTCAGCCTCCTGCTGGGAGAACCTGCTCAGACCATCGCTCGTGGCAAACTCGACGGCCAGTCGCTGCCAGAGAACTACGCTGGTGGCGTGGGTGTACAACTGCTGAGCAACCGCCCCGACGTACACGCTAACGAGATGGCGCTCGCCAGCTGCTTCTATGGTGTACAGAACGCACGCAGCCGCTTCTATCCGTCCATCAACATCACGGCCAACGCAGGCTGGACGAACGGACAGGGTACGATCAATCCGGCCAAGTTCTTGGTGCAGGCCGTAGGTTCCCTCACCCAGCCGCTCTTCATGAAGGGTCAGCTGAAGGCGGGGCTTCGTGTGGCTGAGGACCAGTATAAGCAGGCTTACAACACCTGGCAGAACTCCATCCTCACGGCAGGATCGGAGGTGAGCAACGCCCTCGTGGCCTACAACGCAGCCAAGGAGAGCGAGGAACTGGAGCAGAAGCGCATCGACGTGCTCAAGAAGAACGTCGAGGATATCGAACTGCTCTACAAGCAGAGTTCAAGTACCTACCTGGAGGTCATCACGGCACAGCAGAACCTGCTCAACGCCCAGGTCTCACAGGTGCAGGATCAGTTCACGAAATTGCAGTCGATCGTCAACCTCTACTATGCTCTTGGCGGTGGTAGCAATTAACTAATAAGACAGTAAGATTATGAGTAGCACAATAATCAGTCCGAAGGCCGAGGTGTCTCCCAAGGCACGTATCGGCGAAGGTTGCAAGATATTCCCGTTTGTCTATATCGAGGACGACGTGGTGATTGGTGACAACTGTATCATCTTCCCCTTCGTGTCAATCCTCAACGGCACACGCTTGGGCAACGGCAACAAGATCCACCAAGGCTCCGTCATCGCTGCCTTGCCGCAGGATTTCAATTTCAAGGGTGCCAACTCCCAGGTCGTCATGGGCGACATGAACATCATCCGCGAGAATGTGGTCATCAACCGCGGCACGCACGAGGGCGGCAAGACGGTCTTGGGCTCCAACAACGTGCTCATGGAGGGTGTGCATATCTCTCACGACACGCGGGTGAGCAATTCTTGCGTGATCGGCTATGGCACGAAGATAGCTGGCGATTGCGAGATCGAGGACGGAGTGATCTTCTCCTCATCGGTCATCGAGAATGCCAGGACGCGCGTGGGTCGTGGCGCGATGATCCAGGCTGGAACGACCTTCTCAAAGGACGTCCCGCCCTATATCGTAGCTGGTGGAACGCCGGTAGGCTATGGTGGTGTCAACACCACGATGGCACGGGCTGCAGGAATAGATGAGAAGGTGATCAAGCATATCGCCAACGCCTACCGCCTGCTTTTCCATGGTCAAAACTCGGTGTTCGATGTTTGCCACCAGATCGTCGAGCAGGTACCTGACTCGGAGGAAATTCGCATTATCGTCGATTTCCTTCGCAGTACAAAAGAAGGAATCATTAGTAAATTATAGTTTCATACCTATCGTAATTTACAAGAAAGAGGGGATGGCCGTGAGGTCACTCCCTCTTTGCTTTATCATTCGGGCCCAGACGAAAGAGGACGTTTGGCCTGCAATAGGATGGCAAAAAAATGATGAGCCGACTCGATACAGAGCCTCATCAATAGGAGGCGGTACACTCGATGCCCAACGCCTTCACGCGGTCGCGGATGGCGTCGAGCTCCTCATGGGTGGCCTTTTCCAAAAACTGTCCAGGTGTCTCGCGGTCGATGGTGTAAATCATCACTTCGCGAGGCGCGATATATTTCACGGCCTCCAACCACGGGGCAACATACTCTTCTCCTACATTGGTCACATCCTCGCCCTCATCGTTCTTTCCACGAAGGAACATGGTCTGGACAATACATTGCCCGTCAAAGGACTTCATGCCTTCTATGATCTTCTTCACATCATAGGAAGGCAACGCAGGACGGTCAAGGCGCTTTATGTAATCGGGGTTGACCGTATCGAGCTTGAGGATGTTGTTATCGACCTTGGCCAAGGCGGCATGGACCGCAGGGCGATGGATGAAAGTCGAGTTGCTCAAGACAGAGATCTTGGCCTCAGGACAGTAGGCGTCGCGCAGACGGATGGTTTCGTCGATGATCTCGGGAAAGTGAGGATTACTGGTCGGTTCGCCATTGCCTGCAAAAGTCATCACGTCGGGATGGACTCCCTCCTCATGCATCTCCTTGAGTTTCGCCTCCAGTGCGCGGGAGACCGCCTCGGTGGTCGGGAAGGGAGTATGCGTGCGATGGTCGGCGTTGTAGCCACACTCGCAGTAGATACAGTCGAAACTACAGAGTTTGCCGTCGGCAGGTATAAGATTGATGCCCAAGGATATTCCGAGCCGCCGACTGTGCACGGGCCCATAGATGGGCGATGGAAATAGAATTGTTGACATAATCGTGTTCGTATGTTTATTTCTTGCAAAAGTACAACATTCTTTTCACACACCCAATCTTTTCACTTAGTTTGTTGTCAGCAATCGCATAAGCAAGAAACAGGAAAAGGGGGTTGAAAAGGACGAAGAACCAAATAAAACTTAATATATTTGCCTGTTTTGCAATTTTACGTTACCTTTGCAGCAACATTGGCTTATTGGCCTTATTGCGATTTTTAGAATAAGAAAGTAGAAGTTAGTTTCAGCAATGAAAAAGAAACGCAATCAAGCCCGCAATCACCGCAGTTTGCAGGTTATCACGCTATGTATCAGCACGGCCATGGTGCTGGTTCTGATAGGTATAGTCGTATTAACCGTATTCACAGGACGCAACCTCTCCAACTATGTGAAGGAGAACCTCACCATCACGATGGTGTTGCAACCCGACCTCACACCCTCGGAGTGTGCGGCATTGTGCAAGAAGGTGCAACGCTTCGACTACATCACCAACGTGGAATACACGAGCAAGGAGCAGGCGCTCAAAGAAGGCACGAAAGAGCTGGGCGCCAACCCGGCCGAGTTTGCGGGGGAGAATCCTTTTACGGCAGAGATAGAGCTGCGTCTGAAGGCCAACTATGCCAACAACGACTCTATCAAGAAGATTGCCGCTGACCTGAAGCAGTTTAATGGCGTCTCTGACGTGGCCTACCGACAGGACCTGGTCAACAGTGTGAACAAAATGTTGCGCAAGATCAGTTTCGTACTGCTGATCATCGCAGCACTCCTGACGGTCGTCTCGTTCTCCTTGATCAACAACACTATCCGCCTCAGCATCTATGCGCGTCGCTTCGCGATACACACCATGAAACTCGTGGGTGCCTCGTGGGGCTTCATCCGACTGCCTTTCCTGCGCATGGCCGTGGGACTGGGCTTGCTCTCCGCCGTCATGGCATTGATCGTGCTGGGAGCCGGCATGCTCGCTCTCTACAACTATGAGCCGGAGATGCTGACGATCATCAATGGCGAGGTCATGGCCTTTACAGCGCTGGTAGTCCTGGCCGTAGGCATCATCCTCACCACAATCTGCTCCTGGCTCTCGGTCAACAAATTCCTGCGCATGAAGGCGGGAGACCTCTACAAGATTTAATCGCCGCCCGAAATGGGTTGGCCTCACTATCACGATAAGGAAATAATACAAACATAGAATATGGATAAAAGTAAATTAGCTTTCGGCCGCATCAACTACATCCTGCTTGTAGTAGGTGTGGCGATCGTCGTCATTGGCTTCATCCTGATGAGCGGCGGCACATCGACCAAGGAGATGTTCAATCCCGAGGTGTTCAGCCCGACGCGTATCAAGGTGGCGCCTGTCGTCACGCTGGTGGGTTATATTACCATCATCGCCTCCATCCTCGTTCGTCCGAAGGGCGGAGAGGCGGGTGCCGAGATGGCAACACAATCATCTGAAACCAACGTCACGGAGGCATAATGGACCTGATAGAAACCATCATCATCGCCATCGTAGAGGGATTGACCGAGTTTCTTCCCGTTTCTTCCACAGGCCACATGATCATCGCACAAAACCTGTTGGGAGTGCCGAGCACGCCGTTTGTCAAGGCCTTCACGGTCATCATCCAGTTTGGCGCCATCCTCTCGCTCTACTGGAAGCGCTTCTTCCAGCTCAACCATACGCCAGCACCAGAGGGCAGCACGTCGCTCCAGAAGTTCCTTCACAAGTGGGACTTCTACTGGAAGATCTTTGTCGCCTTCGTCCCTGCCGTCGTGCTGGGTGGCCTCCTCAATGGCGTGATAGAGCATCTGCTCGGCAGCGTCACGATCGTTGCTATCATGCTGGTTGTTGGTGGTGTCTTCATGTTGTTCTGCGACAAGTGGTTCTGCCATGGCAAGGAGACCAACCCCGTCACCGAGAAGCGTGCGTTCCGCATCGGCCTCTGCCAGTGTCTGGCCATGATACCTGGTGTCAGCCGCAGTATGGCGACCATCGTCGGCGGTATGGCCAACGGACTGACGCGTAAGCGTGCGGCAGAGTTTTCCTTCTTCCTGGCCGTGCCCACCATGTTGGCTGCCACGTGCCTGGAGGTGTTGAAGATGATCCTGGCTGGCGAGTTCAACGGCATGTCGGACAATATCTCCACGCTGCTCATCGGTAGCTTGGTCTCGTTTGTGGTAGCCATCCTTGCCATGAAGTGGTTTGTCAGTTTCATTGCCAAATATGGCTTCAAACTCTTTGGCTGGTACCGCATCATCGTCGGACTGCTCATCCTGGGACTGCTCCTCACGGGTCACTCACTCCAAATGGTTGACTAAGCCGGGATGACGATCAATTTCAAAGAAGGGATACTCATCCCCATCGACAAGCCCTATGGCGTGACGAGTTTCAAGGCCCTCGCCCACATCCGCTACCTCTGCTCCCATGCCTTGGGTGGCAAGGTGAAGATGGGACACGCTGGTACACTCGATCCGCTCGCTACTGGCGTCTTGGTGCTTGCCACGGGAAAAAAGACGAAGCAGATCGAGACGCTGCAGCAACACACGAAGGAGTATGTTGCCACGATACAGCTGGGGGCGACGACCGTGAGCTACGACATGGAGCACCCGGTCAGCGCTACCTTCCCCACGGAGCATATCACCCGAGAGCTGATTCTTGAGACGCTGCAGCAGTTTATTGGCGAGATAGAACAGATACCGCCTACCTACAGTGCAGTAAAGGTCAACGGCGTCCGCGCCTACGACGTGCGCCGCAATGGCGAGCACATAGAGCTCAAGCCTAAACACGTCCGCATCGACGAGATAGAAGTGGTGTCGTTTGATGCCGAAAAGATGCAGCTCGTCCTGCGCGTAGTCTGCGGCAAGGGCACCTATATCCGTGCCTTGGCCCGGGATTTGGGCCGTGCACTCTCCTCGGGAGCTTACCTCACCTCCCTCCGTCGCACACAAGTGGGCGACGTGCGGGTGGAGAACTGTCTTTCCTACGACCATTTTGAAGAGTGGCTGGCACAGCAAACAATAGAAAAAGAAAACAAGTAAGATATGAAACTATCGCAGTTTAAATTCGATTTGCCACAGGACTTGGTGGCACTCTATCCCCATTCCTCCACCCATACCATCACTCGGCCCAACGGAACAACCGCCGAGTTTGACGTGGTAAGGCCCGACGAGGCGCGGCTGATGGTGCTCCACAAGCAATCGGAGACGATAGACCTGTATCATAAGGACGAGGAGGGCAACCCGATAGAGGGCGACTACATCCTCTTCAAGGATCTTGTGAACTATTTTGGAGAGGGAGACACCTTTGTCTTCAACGACACCAAAGTGTTCCCCGCCCGTCTCTACGGCACGAAGGAGAAGACGGATGCCAAGATCGAGGTATTCCTGCTCCGCGAACTCAATCCTGAGATGCGCCTGTGGGACGTACTCGTCGAACCGGCACGCAAGATTCGCATTGGCAACAAACTCTTCTTCGAGGAGTCGGGCACCATGGTGGCTGAGGTGATCGACAACACCACCTCAAGAGGGCGCACCCTGCGTTTCCTCTACGACTGCCCGCACGATGAGTTCAAGAAAGAGCTCTTCGCCCTGGGCGAGGCGCCACTGCCCCGATATATCATCGACAACCGTCCGAAGGAGGAAGGACAGGACTTTGCCCATGCCACCGAAGAGGACATGGAGTACTTCCAGACTCCGTTCGCCAAGCACGAGGGAGCTGTCACGGCACCCAGCACGGGCATCCACTTCTCGCGCGAGATGCTCAAGATGATGGAGATACGAGGCATCAATCCTGCCTATGTCACCCTTCATTGCGGTTTGGGCAATTTCCACAAGATTGAGGTGGAGGACCTGACGAAGCACAAGATGGACTCGGAGCAGATGTTCATCACGTCTGAAGCCTGCGAGGTCGTTAACGACACGAAGCGCAAGGGGCATCACGTGTGCAGCATTGGAGCAAGTGTGGTCAAAGCCACTGAGACGGCTGTGGGCACAGACGGCCTGCTGAAGGAGTTTGAGGGATGGACCAACAAGTTTATCTTCCCTCCCTACAATTTCGGCTTGTCCGACTCGATGGTAGCCAACTTCTACCACCCCTACTCTACGCTGCTGATGACTCAGTGTGCATTTGGAGGCTACGACATGGTGATGAAGGCATACGAACTGGCTGTCGCCAACGGTTACAAATTTGGATGCTACGGAGACAGTCTGCTCATCCTCAACGACTAATCAGCCTTGCTACATCGTCTGTATCTCTCCTTGGGTTCCAATCTTGGCAACCGTAGGCAACTGCTCCAGTCAGCCATCGCCCTACTCGGGGAGCGTGTCGGCTCGGTGGAGCGCACCTCTTCCTTTATAGAGACGGCACCATGGGGCTTCGAGAGCGAACATCAGTTTCTCAATGCCTGCATCTGCATCAACACCAGGATGACCCCACGCGAGGTGCTGGAGGCTACGAAACAGATAGAGCGTGAACTGGGCAGGACACGGAAGTCGTCCAATGGCCAATATGCTGACCGCCCGATAGACATCGACATCCTCCTCTATGATGATATACAGGTAAACGAGCCCGATTTGGTCATTCCGCACCCCCACATGGAGGAACGCGATTTTGTCATGATTCCTTTACAAGAAATCAGACCCGAAAAACAGGGGTAAGCCCTGCTATCAACAACAAAGGTTTTTCTCTTTCGTGAGAAAAACCTTTGTTGTTATCATACCCTTTAGAGGGGGATTAACTTGCTCCGCCAATGAAGTTAAGTTCAAAGGCCAACGAAGTTAACTTCATCGCCCCACGAAGTTAACTTCATCGGCCTCCGAAGTTAAGTTCATTTTTTCACCCCTTTTTCTATACTTTTGGCCTATTTTAGCCTCTTTTCCCGCTACAACGGGTCTATGTGGCGTTTGAAGCAGGGTTTGATGAGAAACTGCCTTTGAAAAGCGAACGAATTGTTTAGATTTTTCGTTTTGATTTGACGCAATCATCATACACCATCAGTCCTTTCACCGTTAGTAGATATTTCTGGCGAGGATGACGTGGCGAATTGGGGTATTTCATTTTTACCAATCCTTCTGTAATGGCTGGCGTAAGAGAATATTCAAGGAAATTGGGGCGGTTCTTCAAGCCGACAGCTTCCATCATTTCCTTTACACTCTTTTCACCTGTGCCAATTGTAACAAGCAACCGTTTTATGTTTTCTGATAAGATTGATACCGAACTATCAGAACTTGTATGGGTACTTGTATGGGTGCTTGTATGGGTGGAATCTACATCGTTATAAACTACAAGTATATAGCGGTTCTTCAGCTCATGATGTTCACCCAACATCAAATTACGGAAGAACCTATTAGGGGCACCTGCAAAAACATTTAGATTTTTACAATCTTCCACCCTGCTCCGCGATAAGCTGCTGGATGGCGAGTCTGAGTTGGTCCATATCATGGAAAACGACTCCATGCATTCCCACCTTTCGCGCGCCCTCAATATTGTCGGGACGGTCATCTATGAAGACACACTCCTCGGGATGCACACCAAACTTCGAGAGAAACAACTCGTAGATTTCTCTTTCGGGCTTCAAGTAGTGACAGGTGTAAGAGATAAGGCTATCCTCCAGGGGAGAGAAAACCCGAGGGAAACGGTCGATAACCTCATGTACTTTCGCAGACCAGTTGCTCAGACCCAACAAACGGTAGCCCTCAGCTTTGAGCTGGCACATCCATTCATACATTCCCTCCGTCTCTCCCGTAAACATATCAGCGAAATGCTTGTCGAAACGATCTATCGCATCGGCATACGCTGGCCATTGACGTTGCTGACGCTCTATATAGTAATGGAAAGGATGAAGGGCGCGATCTACCTCGTCACTAAAACTATGCGGCAGTGCTTGGGCAAAAAACTGACGAGCCTTCTCCTCGCTATGAAAATAATCTGCGAAATAGGCGATGAAATCATGCTGCACGAGCACGCCGCCAAAGTCGAAAACTATGTTTTTTATCATCTTAATCGTTATTATATGCGATGGGTATGAAATGGTTGATAAGTTGGATTCAAGAACATGGCTTCTCGTCATCACTCAACTTCCTTTCTGCAAAACTACTAAAAAGAATTGAGTTGGCCAAATCGGAGGAAGCGAAAACAAAGATTTAGGCGAATAGAAGGAGGATTCTCGTGCTTTTTTCATACTTTTGCATAGCGGAAAGGAGGGGCTGACCTATCAAGTTCATACGACAGTCCCCAACTACTTTCCTATAACTAAAGACAAACAAAGAATGATGATTGAATGGTTCATAGGCGTGGTCATCGGCCTGGCGGTTGGGTTGA
>ENA-OPMN01000638-OPMN01000638.1-human-gut-metagenome-genome-assembly--contig:-NODE-638-length-12570-cov-2.612625_pt1 | contig 12570 bp, 13 predicted proteins | sample MGYA00241524_ERZ501745 | MGnify/ENA primary metagenome ERZ501745 (study PRJEB25962, sample SAMEA2042567) | human gut metagenome | biome: human gut; feature: human-associated habitat; material: faeces...
ATATTATTCCACCCCTCTGTTGTTGATATGCCACCGCTGAAAATGCCTTGTATAATTGATTTTAGGACTTCTTTGCCGTTCTGTGTGAAGTTATCAACTGTGTCATCCAACATTACATTGAAGTCCTCCAACACTTCATTGATGCCTTTACGTCCGTACATTGTTAACACTTTATCCATCTCAACCTGCGACTCAATAAAGCGCCCATATTCGCCATATGTGTTATTAGTGCCGATGCCTTTATAATCATATTTACCTGTTGCGCTGTTATAATAACTTGCCATGTGAAGTACCCATGCCGGCTCCCATTTAGCTGACTCGAGTATATCTGTTAATTTCTTTTCATATTCAAGCGGTGCAGTAATTGGCTCCGGCAAATAATTTGTATTTGCATTGTCTGCACTCTTTGAGATGATGGCGCGCTCGATGTAAGATTGATAAAAGTTTGTTGAATAAATAAGCATTTGAAATACATCAAGCTCAATATAGAGTCGTGTTGTGTCGGGCGCTATATATTCATAATTGGTGACAAAGCAACAATACTTTGTGCTTGAAATATCACTGTCATTGCTATAAAAAACATAGTTATAACTCTCGGCATTTTGTAGTCTGCCGGCAACGTCAATATATCTATTGGGATTATAGTATATAACATTATTTTTTAGTTTGGATAAATTATCTTGCATAAAATCATCGCGAGCACTTTGGGAAGTAAAAAGCATAGTATGTTTATAATCATTACTCCACTTAACATTGCCAGCGTAGAGCGTTCCGTTGGGTGTTCCCGATTTATAGGACATATATTGTCGCCTCCTACCATATCCGCATAAAAAGATTGTTAAACGACATGACAAAATCTGTAATTACATCAAGCTGGAGCTCGAGATATTTCTCAATTCGGTCAAACGCGTTGACTGTTCTCACTGTCTCTGAACTCTCTATGTGCTTTGATGTCCCGCTGCCGTCCGATGTATTACTTGATTTTGAGTTGTTACTCGTTTCCGATGCATTACCACCATCCATATAGTTAATACTATCGAACGAGCTTGAATTTACAATATCTTGAGGGAATTGAGACGATTTACTTTTGCCGCTCGTAGAGCCCGAGCCTGTTGTTGTTGCGTTTGCCTTGTCCGCGTGCTCCTCGTCAAGTTGTCTGTTAACGCTTGTTTTGTCTCCGAGTGTGAGGTCTGCATCTTTTAGCTCCTCAATAGCCTTATATTTATTGTAAAAAATAGGGGCTTTGATTTTAACATCGTTTTGCAAAGCAAGCAAAAATAAATCAATATCCAAACAAAAAATATTTTCTGTCAAATAATTGATAATAAATTTATTCTCGAATAGCTCTTTGAATTTCTCATCTCCGTCATAGTCAAAATTAAAGAAAATTTCACGACCGCGCTCAATTTTCTTTTGGGAGTTTGCGAACACGTCATCATTATGAGGCTCACCATGTGAGTTAATATTAATTATTGATTTAAGCGAGATACTATACTGCGACATTGCTATTACCTCCCTCCGCGTTATATAAATCGTTAGTGTTATAATCCTTAACATCGCACCAAGTGTTTAAATTAAATTTTTTCTTAATTTCGTTGCATGCCTCTTGCCGTGGTATGAGCATGGAATCAAAATTTAACTTAACGAGCGTGTTATTGGAGTTAACTTCATCGGTAGTGACTCCACTCTCTTTGTTGATATTTTGATTGTTGATGCCGATTGCCGTTAAAAGTTCCGCAATTTTTCTCTGCTGTAAATCTTGTAAACGATCGGCAATGAATGGAGCATTAATATTAAGTGATTGTACCGCGTTTTGGATGTTAAAGTCTGATTTAGCAAATATATATCGCTCTCCTGTTTCGATTTTATCGGCTATTTGCTCCATTGAGAGTTTTGCCTTATCATCCGGAGATTGCAGAATGATAGGCAATTTCTGTGACTCAACATTGAGATTCATTGCATCCACAATATTGGATATATCAATCGCGTACTTCAATACTGTTATATTAGTAGGATACCAGAGTTTATTATTCGGAATAATAACAAAATCGTCGCTCCCATACTCTCCGATAACCTTGTTATAATCGAATATATCAAGAGCTTGTATCTTCGTTGGATAACCAAATATATTACTCTGTCCGTCAACAGTTCTGAAGTCACAGACAATAAGTCCCTTGGTCTCATCGTTAACAACTGCGCAACGACCTTTATAATATAGCAATCGCTCGATAAAATCACCATTTAACTGCTTATTATTCAACGGCAATTCCCACTCAAAAAAGTTAAGGCATAAGTTGGTGTACTGCACATAATACGGAACGAAATTGCCGAGCGATGTTATAAGATCTTCCCAATGTAGAGATTGATTTTTACTTATTGTAAGGAATTGAGAGCAGAGTGCGATATTTCGCTCCTTTGGGGTTAATGATTTACTCATTATCGTTACCTCCTTTGTCGAGCTCGTTCTTTTTATCATCGAGCAATTTTGTTAAAAATTTGGGAATTGTAACATAATTGTTAACATTCTCAATAACCGAAATGAACTCAATAACAATAATGAATAAGCAAATTATTTTTGTGACAAAATCAATATTAAAAACAATTTGCAAGCACACACCAATAATGATAATCGCAAAATATCCCATTATTTTCGGTATAGTATTCCTAAGCTTTTCGCTCTGTATATTTTTTTGAAAAATTGCCTTTGTTATTCCAGTAATGAAATCAAGAATAACGGCAACTAAAACTATAATTAATATAGTTCGTTGCTCAATTAATAATTGATAAATAGTGTCAAGCATAGTCTTTATACCTCCAAAGACTCTGAGCTCCCACTCTCCTGAGCGAGAGCTCATTAAATTAATTCCCACTTACTACCTGATTAATATTCCGTACAATAACAGAGCCTCCGACGTAAGCGGGATTTGTTACGCCGTTTTCCGTACGGTATCTTACCCAGCCATCGGGGTCTGTTGCGTAACTCTCGTCAGTACGTGCATTTAATACGCCTCTGTAAGCAAAGATGGCATAACGCACGCCTACGGCGTTAGTAATAAGGCCCGTACTAAAAGCGCAATTTTGCACTGAGATAATACCGCCGAGAGATGCTATACAATTAGTATTAATAGTTGAGTCGTTAATATCGGCAGGAAGTCGATTATTAAATGTAACATTAACAATATATACAGATGTGTTACTCGCCGTGTATATATGGCCTATGGAGGGAGACGTGCCGATATTAATATTGGTGCGGTAATACGAGCCGTCAATCGTTATCGGCTTAGTTGTACGTATATCAATAGTTTCCGTGTTACGATACTGTCTCGGAGATATAACACCACGTCTGATATAGTCGTTAGTCTCGACTAAATCAAGCGCCATTTGTATTGAGTTAGTGTTCATATACTCAGATATGTTCGTTATGTGTCTCGGGTTATCGGTATCGTTAACTAATTCACCCGTTACCGTAAATATTGCACTCTCCATAACGTAGCCGTTGCTCCAGTTAATCATAGATGGGATTGTATAGTTGTTATTAGATAAATTCTGGCGGTAAAAATGAGTTACTGAATATGTGTTATATTTAGTACTTTTGCCCGCGAGATTATAAAAGCCCGCGACGTAAAGTACGCCATTAATGACAGTAAAACCCTCAACCTCGCCAATTTTGAAAGCTCCGTTATTAGCTTTTGCGGGCAATTGATATACCCAATCAACATATCCGAGTTTCTTGTTATATCGTTTAATTCTGTAACCCGATGCCCCCATATAGATATATTCGTCTGTAATACTCATACCGTCGCCCGTGTAGCCCTCGAGTCCGTTAATACGGTTATATACCTTAGTCGCCTCGGAGGTCTCCCAGTTGAATGTATAAATACTCATATTGGAGTCACAAAAGTATAATTTACCCTCAAAGCCGCAAGCAAAATCGGTAAAATTGCCCTCTACGCCCGTCGGCGTCCTTTTTTCTACGGCGTATTTTTGATAGTTCTCGCTCCATACGCCGCCGAGGCTCTCACCGTCAAAGCTGACTCTTGCTACGTCGGTAGTTACGCCGCCGCCCGAGCCCGCTATTGAGTTAGAGGTAATATATAAATATCCGTTAAGATAGCCCATACCGTTAGCGTGGCCTACGGCCGCAAACTCGCGGTCCGTAACATAGGAGAGTGAGCCGTCCTGATTGATCGTATAAACAAAAAGTCTTATCGCGTTATTATTCTCGGCGACCGTGTAGCCGTTCTGACATACATAGCAGCAAGCCCAAAACATATTCCCATTAATCTCAAAAACACAGTTACCTTGTAACGCGTTATAGAGCTCCTCCTGATAAGTAAGGCTCGCATCAGCGTCGGGGAGTGTGCTATAAGCGTAAGAGTGTGCTTTATGGAGCGAATAGCCCATATGCTGCAAGTCAAAATTGCCACTCTTGCCCGTCATTGACTGCGCTATAGCTTGTCCGATGATTTGGCCGAGCTCACCGCTTTCGTACATATCGTTAATAACTCTCTGTACCTCGTCCTTAATAGCATCGTCAAGGTCGGCTATAAGTTTATCAACCTTAGTCTTGAGTTCGTCAACGGTCGGGAGAACATTTTTATTAATATAATCAAGCTCCGTAAGCGCCTTATGTATAAGCTCAAGCGGGAGCGGGGAATCATTATAAAAGAAAGGATTGAAAGCCATGTATTTTCCTCCTTTGATATAAAAAATGGGATATGGGATAAACTCACATCCCATTTAAGATTATTTTGTTAGTTTAATTATGCCTTGCCGTCATAGATAACCTGAACGATTACTTCGCCAATCTTAATAACGGCTGCGCAAGTGTCGGTGTCAGCGACTGCGCCCGAAAGCTCGGAATTAAGTGTAAGTGTAACAACATTATGTAAGATCGTTGGTTTGAACGCCGTTTTCCAGTCTGCCGTAGTAATGGGGGCAAAGGTTGAGCCAGAGAGATTTGTAAATGAAAGGCAAGTAATGTCATCAGCAGTAACTGTTGCTGTCTCCGGTGATAAGGTGATAGTTGCGGTTTTTGCATTTGCGCTCATTTTAACAACCGACGGAGTTGCACCGTTCGGAGTAGTTCCCTCCGCTTTGGTGAATACAATGCAATTCGCAAAAGGTGAGAGCTGATAAGTTGCCCACCAATGCTTAAAATAGTTAGTTACGAGTGTTTCCGGGTTATAGAAAGTATCGTCAATATCGAGGTCGCTTGTGAAATGAAGCATACGGCGATCAAAAATAATTGCATCAATGTCCGTTGTAACATGCTTATCGAATACTGTCTCACCGGCAACCTCTTTATAAGCATCGTAACCGAAGTCGATAACTTTGATGATGCGCTTTTTGAGGTCAGCTCTGTCAATATTGAAGAGTGTCGCCAAAAAATTAACATCGGCTGAGTTAATCCAATTAGCTGTTGCCATGATATAGATATCATCGGTCTTTGTCCAACCCTTAAAGTCGCCATTAGCGCCGGCAAGCGAGCCATACTTGTTATAAAGTGAGCTCGGATATTGGAATCCGTCAATAGCGTTTTTGGCGGCCACTGTCCAAGCTGCGTAATTATTCTCGCCGGTGTGAACATCGGACACAACAAGCGCACCGGCGTTGTAGTTTGCAACAATTGACTCAAAAACATGATTAAACATTGAGATTTGTCTGCCAGACTCGAGGCTTGCGAGTTTCATTGAGACATAATCGTTGAAATTATCGTAAGATTGGAATGCTCCCATCATGTCCTCACGAGCAATAGAAACTTTAAAAAGCTCCTTAACATTACGGACATAATATGCAACCTTATCATCAAGCATTGCATACTCGAGAACTTTTTCAGGGTTGAGAGGATCATACTGCCTGGGAGTTACTGGGTTGTTAGTAACCTCGGCACTATACTCACCAAGTGGGCGGCCATTACTCTTGATGAGTTCAGCGAGTGGATTTTGCCAAACTCTCTTATCAACTTCAACCTCGAGCAGAGCACCCAAAAGAATAGAGAACTCTTTAAAAATAAGCGGGTTTGTTAAAATAGGGGTAGCAACATCACCAATCGGCGATTTATCTGTAAGAGCCGGGACAAAATCCTGATATTCTTTACTTGCTCTTACTCTGATTAAGTTAAAAATACTTTGTGCGGAATTTAAAGCCATAGTTTTTATACCTCCTTATATATTTTTTATGCTTTAAATATCAATGTTTGCGATGAGTTCGGACTCGGTTTCGGCTTGCGTTTTCTCGACAACCTCGTTGATTTTCTTTTCACTATTCTCCATTAAACGCTCGGCACGATCTCGATATATTCGTCCGTTCTCTTCCTTAAGTCTCGCAATTTCATACTCCTTATTCGTGAGACTCTCTCGCTGTTCCTCAATAATATCCTTAAGTCCTTGCATATCGTCGGCCACTGATTTACACAACTCGACAACATCGAGTATAATTCGGCGAGCCTCTTCAATAGAGGTGTCCTCTGTGATACCATTGAGCAGTTCAACAATCTTATCCAAAATAGTTTACCTCCCTTTTTTAAAAATTAATTAAATATATCTTGCAATCATTTTAAGTTAACAACTCCAAAGTTAAAATTATTGAGTGTCCAAAAAATTGTACTATATATTTTATCTCTATTATAAACGAAAAAGAGCCCACTGTCAAGTGGACTCCCTAATAGTAGATTAATATTTTTTATTCGTCATAATTAAAAATAAAAATCTGTCAATTCTTCATTAATCTCTTCAATGAGAGATTTATCGAAGCAATAAGCCTGGTTGAAATACTTTTCTGACTTCTTCGAATAGAAACTCGGATACGAAAGAAATGCATATCTCTCCCTTTTACTTTTATTAATCACAACAGCCGAGCAGTAAATAATAAACGCACCACCGATGACAAGCTTAACGCGATCCTGTTTATCTCCGTTGTCATAGAGTGCAAGCTCAACAGTTGCCCCGCTCGCTGTAATAAAATCAGCTGAGAAATCAGGAACTACCTCATAATCTTTGCCTTTACCTTTTCCCTTTGTGTTTGTTTTATTCTGTGCCATTACTTTTTCCTCCTTTATTTTTATTTATTCTTTATTAAAGAATAGCACAAATATACTAATATGCAAAAGCATATCAAGTAAACAATAATATATTACCGAGCTCCTCCATTAATAACATTATCTTAATGTTACTATAAGTAAGGGAGTTCGTTTTTCTTAATTCGTTTAAATTCTTAATGTCATAATAATTATTAAGTCTCATAATATCAGCCAAAGACATATTGACTATTTTTTCAAGGTCAATAATTATAGTATTATTTGTTTTGGAATCGGGAGTAAAAGTAATATCACCATAATACCAATTATTACCAAAATATTGTATTATTATTCTCTTGCTAACACCATAGAATGTGCAAAGCATATTTAATGCGGTTTTTAGCTCATATCTTCTAAGGAGAGTTTGCGCACTGTATTTTTTGAAAAAATCCTCTATTGTATATATATTAGAGCTTAGATTCTCAGCCGTTACATAACTCTTATCAGATATGTGAATAAAGTTACCGGCATTATATATATAATAGCTTTTAAATTCTGATTTAAGTTGAATATTATATTTAACGAGATTCTTACTATCGATATTATTAGCAATATGTAGATTTTTATTATAAAGCCAATGATTAACAGCGCCCTCAAAATCAAAATAATTAAAATAAAAACTATACTCGCGATCATTCAGAGTTACATTCTCCTCAATTTCCATATTGGCTGAAAGTCGCTCCAACAGATTAAACGCTATTGTAACCGGGTTGAGAATGTTATCCGATATATCATTGCCGAGCCATATGAGCTGGACTTTATTATCTCTTGCAATTGTGCTTGTAATGCTAAGTACATTATATATCTCCGCCATACAACGCGAACGGATATGCTTAATATTCTGAATGAGTGGAGTGTTGGGAATACATTCCTCCCATACAACATATTTAACTGATTCAAAACCTTTGTAATATGAACTTTTATACTTTTGAGCCAAAGAGATATATAACCCATAACAATATATAAATACCTTATCATTCGGAGTTTTAACTTTTAATGCAACAATGTTAGAATTAATTTTTTCACTATAGAAAGTATAATCACTAAATTTATTAACTATATATTGAGATAACCAGCTCTCATTAATGAGCTCATCCTTTTTATTACGCAAGAGGATAAACGGCGAACCATTCAAAGCATCAGAAAGCAAAGTCTCCTGAGTTGTTGAGCTCTTCCGACCTTTTCGGTCACTTATCCAGACATTAATATCATAACCTCGAGATAGTACCTCCTCTTGTTTTTTCGGTGTTAGATAACTCATTATATTCCTCCTTACATTCGAGCCATAGCTAAGAATTTATTTACTTGTTCCTCGAGCTCTGAGAGCTCCTCGCTGTCCTTATAGGCTGTAAGCATATTTTTTAATTTTGTGCTTGTATCCTGAACGAAATCGAAAAATGCACCGCCTTGTCCATCGTCTCCGCTTTCATAATGTGTTGCATTATCAAAGTGGCTATAAAAATCCTCTAAGACATTATAACCGGTTATATCCTTAATTTTAGCGGCGAGTTCCTCGAGCTCCTGAGGATTGAAGTTATACATTTGATTATTAAAAACGACATTCTCTAATAATGCATTTATTTTTGCCGTTCGGCGGATACTCGTTATCGTTATCCCTATAACTGTCCCTGCCTCTTTCTGCGCTTGTCTAACTGTCTCGCGTTCTGCCTGTTTTCTCTCCTCAATGAAATTAAGACGCTGAAATGCTCTCCGGAGTTTATAGTAATTAACTCGTTCACTGCTGAATTTATAGTCATCCGGGTTATTAATATAGTTCCGAATTTCCGCAACAGCATTATATATTTGCTCTTTCTCAATGCGCGCCTGCTTAATTTGCGCTTGCAGTATTTGATATTCTGCACCTGTGGGCATTGTCTCCTCGTATTTTCTCTCGGCACGATATAGTTTATTATATGCTTTTTTTTTGAAATCAGTGAGATATGCAAGTGCGAGTCTATCCTCACCACGCTCCAGAATGTTAATAACTCTCTGAGTAGCAATTTGAGCGTTTGTTAAGTTTACTTTAATCATTTTAAAACATCCTCTAAATATTTATATTAATAAATTCAACATTTACAGCGCGTAGAACTCTGAGACCATCTCGCCAATTTGTTATATATTTATATTTAACTTTGCCGTCAGAGTCTCGATATATATAGGTAGGAATATAGTCAACAATAGTATTTTGCAAGCCTGTAAAATATTGAATATACTCGTTAACTGTGTTCTTATCGTAGTCCATGAGGACATAATCAGAATTTGCAAGCTCTACCATATTAGTCCCGGTTATAACTCCACTCTGTCCGTTCTCATCAGTAACTGTTATGGTATATTCCTCGTTGTGATAGAGTGTTATCAATTTATTCGTTATACTGTGCGATAAAATAGTGCAAGGGCTAAAAGCCACTTTGACAAATATATCAATATCATAATTAAGCGCTTGAAAAAGTTCAGTAAATGCCTTGCTTGTAGCTCGCTTATTTACTCCGGCAATAGTGCATTTTATTTTCTCTCCGTCTGAGGTAATATATTTTTTGCACCCCAAGGTTGCAAAATATGCATAAAGCTCCTCATAATCAAAATATCCGATATTATAATCATCTGAATTATGAACAATTACTTCAATAAAATGATTATATTCCTCGTTAACTCTTACAGCGTTATGAATATCTCCATATACTTTCCACGAGTCGGTATCGCTATAGATGAGTCGCGCATCTGTGCGATCTATAAGATAAAGAGCATAACAAAATAAATTAAGTCTTGAATAAGCTGTTATATATAATCCGTTGGTGAAGTCGCGATATAACACTTTTGCGGTTACTCCGTCATCATGGTCATTGATATAATAATCATTTATCCGATCATATGTTATTTGCGGATTTAGTAACTTCTGGACATTAATGCCATATTGAGCATTAAGTTTATTTTTAGTGCGGGCGTAATTGTCAGAGAGTAATTTATCTCGTTCCTCCTGAGGCAACGATAATATATGCTCAATCTGAGACTCTGAGTATATATATTCACCTTTTTTCTCGCAATAGAAATCTTTATTATTAAGATGCACACCACGCGCGAGCACATGCTTAAGTGTGCTTTTTTCGTGGAGATATTCTCGCGTTGAGTTAGTTACATACGGCATCAATGGTCTATATGTATGCGAATAATAAATCTCATCACACTCAACAACCTCAAAATTATAAAACTGTCTTAAAATAAAATAATCAATCTCAGTTACATTTAATCGTGCAACTTTAGCTTTATATATGCGCCCATTATCGAGACTAACTCCAGCTATAAAATCACATTTGCTTGCACTGATTGGTAATATAAGATTATTTTTTCTTATTATAGGGGTTATATTCTTAAGTGTCAAGTGTGCCATAAAAGCAAACTCAAAAGGTCTTGAATAATGTCTAAGTACCTCCATATAGTCAGTTGAGTTATTTAAGCTCACCAAGTGCTTAAAGAATTGCAAGCCATATGATCCGTTATATTTTTTGAAAAATCGCGGATATTCACGATGTAGAATTGTATCAATATAACTTGACACAATATCAAAACTCGCTACATTATGCAGCACTCTATTAACATATAGAGCGTTAGCATGAGTATAACCACCTGAAAATGTGCGCTCCAAAAAATCAATATATGATTTGCTAAATTTCTTTTGATATGCACAAAAGCCGGCATAATCCTTGCGATCGGATGATGAATTAATATTCTGATTGTTTTTTCTCGTAAAACCTGTGCTTGTTAACGGAATGTCCTTAACAGAATTAATATAACTCCACTTAGAGCACTCCTTAAGTACACCGAGCAATGTCAATCTAACATCGCGCTCATTATATTCATATTCTACCTTTGGCAATTCCGAAAAACTATAATATTGAGTCCTGTAATCTATTTCAAGTTTAGGATAGCCGAGATTATCTCCTATACTTTTAAGCGGAGCGTTAAGGAGTCTAAACGAGCAACGAAACTCTATATATTTGAGTCGAATAAATAGCGGTATTCTGGGCTTGATGAATAGTGCATCTTTATTATCAAAATTCTCAATAACAAAAGGCACATTCTTAATCAAGTAATCAAATTCATATGCTAAGTTGTGACAATATATGATATATCGCTTTTTTTCTTTTTCGCCTTTATCGTTGAGAGTCCTGAGATATGAGTCTATCTCGGTAGCGCTCCGACAAAAGTAAGCCGGAGACATTGATTGTAATATATCCTCGTTAGACTCGTGATTGATATTAAAATCAACTGATACAAAGTTCGATAGATATAGACTTGTTATCTCATTCGTTGTAGTTGTCTCAATATCGAACGCATAAATAATATCGGAATATTTAATTTTTTCTTTTTTCATATCTTAAACCCAACAAAGTAGCTTTAAATATAATGTTGAAATACTTATTAGCAATCTGATATGCAATCCGTAGATGTATTGATATGTTACTCTGACTTATATTTAGTTCTTTTGCAACCTGATCTTGTGTCTTATTATAGCCGTATATAAGCGTAATTACTTCGCGTTGCCTTGGACTCATATTCTTTAAGATTAACGGAAGCAAAATATAAAAGCATTTGCAAATTGCATCTTTTTCTTGCTCGTTGGGCTCATTACCAACGATATAGCCGTTGATTTTATATTCTTGATATAAGGCATCAAATAGATTGTTATTAATATCATTATTAATCATTATAGTTACCTCCGATAATGTCATAATATAACATTGTCAATTGCTTGTTTTGCTCCCTCAGACGAGAGCGACCTTGTGCTCGCTCAAACTGTCGGAGTTTTTTAAGTCTCCTAAGCTCGCGCGAACGAGCTCGACTTTTTTCAATTTTCGCAAGCAATAAAGTTATATTTATTGTTACCGACAACATGCAACAAATTGTTACTCCGATGTAACATTTTTCAGCAAGTGACATATTTATAACACCCCCAAAATTTCACTTATAACTGCGGAGCTTGTTGCGTTGCCTCCATAGTTATATCCTTTCTTGATTGTTTCCAATTCTTCAATTATTGTGAAATCGGTTTTCTTGATATTGCCATTTTTGAAATATTCCGGCTTAATAATCGCGATAAATTCATCCGGGCGACCATATTTCCCGCAGTTATATACTGTAATTCTCGCCTTAATCAATTCCGGTTTTTTATCTTTGCGCATTGAATTAAATTCATAAGTGTTCATTTTATACCTCCGGGCACTTTAAAGACTCGCGTCTCTTAATTTCTATATATAATATATCATATTCAATGTATAATTGCAATAGCTTATTTTCAAAAGTAAATACGGAACCGTGTGTTTCAGTCCGATTTATTGGACAATGTTATATCACGCTGTATAATAACTTATAAGGGGTTTTTGGGGACTCGGCTCGTCTTTTATTGCATTGATATTAAAACGCGCTATATTTGCGTGCTACGATGTGTGAGAGTGGCTTGTTCGTGACCGCGGTCGCGTGGTGCGCCTTGCCTCGTG
>ENA-OPMN01000640-OPMN01000640.1-human-gut-metagenome-genome-assembly--contig:-NODE-640-length-12543-cov-3.304693_pt1 | contig 12543 bp, 4 predicted proteins | sample MGYA00241524_ERZ501745 | MGnify/ENA primary metagenome ERZ501745 (study PRJEB25962, sample SAMEA2042567) | human gut metagenome | biome: human gut; feature: human-associated habitat; material: faeces...
GTTACTACTGTTTGTCCATTTTCTGTTACTATTGCTTGTGTTACCCATTTACGTAGTGCTAAATCAAAATATCCATTTTTCACTTTTATTGTAATTGTGTCTCCATCTAGACTCCATGTTACATATCCATCTTTAGATAATTGTCCTTGTACTAATTCCTCACCATCTACTGTTAATTTTGTATTTTCTTTATCTAATTCAAAAGATTCATCTAATTCTTTTCCAACAGCTATCAAGTTCACTTCTCCTGTATATAACTCAAATCCCTCTGGTGCTGATGATTCTTTTATTTTATATTCATCTTTTTGTCCATCTTCCGTTATTTCCTTTTCTGTTGCTAATGATATTTCACCATTTGTTGTTGTTTGATCTTGACCATTTATTGTAAATACAGTTTCTTTTTCTGTTAGTGGATTTCCTAATAAGTCTGTTTTTATTAATTTAACATTATAATTTCCATTTTTAAGTGGATTTCTAATTGTGATACAAAAAGCCATTCCATTATTGCTAACTTCTAGACCAATGTCATAAACTCCGTCTCCATCAATATCAAAAGTTTGCTCTCCATTTACGTTTGTGCCATTTTCTGTTTTTCTACTTTCTGCTCTTCCCATTTCTTTTCCATCTTTATCAACACGTACATAATCAATTTGATATTTATCTTCTTCCTTTATTTTATATACATTTATAGATATATTTGATAAATCAATTTTTTTATATCCATTCTTTGTTGTTACTTCATCTATTACATATACATCTGGCTTATCAGCTCCTATTGAATCTTTTTTTATATTTGTATCACCAAATACAGATTTTACTTCTTCTCCATCAGTTGTTGTTACTTCTTTTGTTTCTGATTGTTGACCATATTCGGTTTTTGTTATTTTAAATGTTGTATTTCCCAAAGCTGTTGACTTATCACTTAGTTCTGAATCATCATTTGTTGATTTTTTTGCAATGTTCATATGATATGTACCATTTATTGATTTATTTAAACCAACATATGTAAATGCTCCTACTGTTCCATCTGCATTTTTACTTGCAAGTTCAATATATGCAATCGAATTTTTCTTTTGTTCATCAGTTACATCTTTATCTATTTTTGCATCTCTTGAACTTAATATCCAATACTTTTCACCAGGTTTAATTTCTTGTTTCTTTAAATTATCTTCTGATCCAGAATAATATACAATTTTTTCAATTGTATATTTTTGGTTTACTATTGTTTTATATACATTTACACCATATGTACCACCGACTGTAGCATATCCTACATCTTCAGCATTTTTTTCTCCAAATATATAATTATCATATTTTGTTGTATCTGTTATATTAACTTCTCCTGATATATTTTTTAGTTTATTTTCTGTAACATATTCCACTTTACTTTGTTTCTTCTCTCCATTTATTGATTGATCAACTGTATATGTTACACCTGCAATATAATCTCCATCAGGATTGTCTCTATCCTTCTTGCCTAAATTAACATGGTAGCTTCCTGAAAATGTTGGTTGATTTGCAATTTGGTATACCCAATATCCAGAATAATCATGTTTGCTTCCACCAGCAGATCCACCAATATAATTTCTTATTTTTACACCACTACCTGCTACAGACGAATCTAATACCCAATAATTAGATCCACTACCTGTATCTATAACATACTGTTCTTGTTCATTCGTAATTATTCCATATGATTTTAACTTTTCAATTGCTTGATCTCTATTACCTAATTCTCCTAAAAATATCCAAGCATGTCCATCTGTAGTTGCTGTTCCAGTCGCTATAACAATAGCTCCCATTGGAAATTTTGACATTGCATTTTGATACTCATCAACACTTTCACTATTAAATAAAACATTTACCTTTTTAGTAATATTATTACATGTTACATCAGTGTTATTTGTTACATCATCAGTATATCCACCATGCCAATCGTTTGTATGTCTTGGAATATTAGGATATGAATTATCACAATTATGCACAGGGCTAAATGAATATCCTAAATCCTCTAATGCCCTATAAATTATTCCCGTACAATTATATCCCTTTTCATCAGTTTCCGAACCAAAGGATCCATTATACGCCCTTCCCAAATGAGACGCTGCTTGCTTTACTATATCTAATCCAGAGCGTACATAATCATCTTTTATATCTCCAACAGTAGCAGCAGAATCAACTGTGATTGACGTTGTACTTATCATTATTATTGCAATTAATAGACTTGCTATTACTTTTTGAAATCCGCTTTTCATAATTTTCTCCTTTTCTATTTATTTTATATTTATTATAATTCTCAAAAAAACAATGTCAAATCGTACATTTTTAAACATTTATTAGATTCTATACGGATACACTTTAATTCGACTTTTATTACATTTTGTTTACATTTTATTTACGAAAAAAAGGAGTGCTACTTAAATCGTCCTCATTACTCTTTCTACTTAGGGATTTTTCTACTTTTAATAATTCATTAAAAAGATTCATGTTCTCCATTTTTAAGGACCGTCCCATTTTTTTGTATTTGAGGACCGTCCCTCTTTTTACTCTTTTTAGTTCCTCTTTTTGCTCTTTTTAGATTTTTTATTTTTTTAATGTTTAGAGCAAAAAAAATGCAAGCTTATGCTTGCATTTTTTTATTTTTATTATTTAAGTACATATTTTTTTATTCCGTATACTCCTGCACCTATGATTGCTATTACTGCTATTATTACACTTGTGTATATTGTTGTTTCACCTGTTCTTACTGTTATTATTACTGGTGCATTGTCTTGGTCATCTTCTCCGTCTACTTGGTTGTTTGGTGTTGAGTCTATGTCTGTAATTGGATTTCCGTGATCGTCTGCGTCTTCACTTATTTCTGCTATGTTTGTTTTTAGTCCTAGGTTGTTTGAATCATTTATCCATGTTAATATTACAGAAATTGTTGTGCTTTCTCCTGGTTGTAGTAATGTATTTTCTAGTTGATTTGTTACTATTTTCCCGTCCACTTCTCTCCAATTTTGGTTGTCATCTTTTACGAATTTTAAACCTTGTGGTATATAGTCTGATACTTCTTTTGCATATCCTGCAATTTGACCTTGATTTTCAACTCTTATTTGATATTCAAATTTAACTACTACATTTTTAACTTTGCTCTTCTTTAAGTCAACTTTTACTACTGGCTCTGGTTTCATATCTCCGTTATGTCTTGTTTCAGTTACTTTTTCTTTTCCGTCTTCAATTACTATTGCTTTGCTTACCCATTTTTGTAGTGCTAAATCAAAATATTTTAATTTAATTATTTCAGTATCTTGGTCATCTTCACCATCAACCCATTTACCTGGTGTTGAATCTCTATCTTTTACATCTTTTCCACTGTCATCTGTTTCCTTAATAATTTGTGCATAATTTATAATTTGCCCATCTTTTTCTGTTGGAGCTTTTACTTTAAATGATACTTTTACATCTCTATAATCTAATGTGCTCATTGTTTGTGGATCAAATGCTTTTATTAAATCATTAGCTAAATAATCTGTTACAATATATTTTGCTTTTGATATATCTGTTGTTTCATTTCTGTTTTCATCTAATATTTTCCATTTATATTGTTTATTTATTTCATTATCTGTAATAAATTCAAGTCCTTCTGGAATATCATCTTCAACTAATGAAGCATATACATTTTTTGTTCCTTCATTATAAATACGTAATGTATATGTTACTATATCATTTTCTCTAACTTCAACTGGATCTTTTGGATGATTATATGTTGCTGTTGTACTTGTTCCATTTGCTAAGTTTGTTACATCAACTTGTGGTGCTCTACTTGGATTTACCTCTGATGAATTTAATTCTGTAATGAATTTCCTTAAAGCTAAATCTGCGTAAGTTAATTTAACTTTTTCAATATCTTGATCATCTTCACCATCTATCCATTCATCTGGTGTTGAATCTCTATCTTTTATAGTATTTCCATTAGAATCTGTTTCTTTAGAAATTTGTGCATAATTTGTTATTTCATTTTTTGTTGATTCTTCAGCTATAACTTTAAATGCTACTTCAACATCTTTATAATCTAATGTATCCATTGTAGTTGAATCATATGCTTTTATAACACTATTTGATAAATAATCTGTTACTACATATTTTGCTTCTGAAACTTTTGTTGTTTCATTATTATTTTCATCTAACATTTTCCAATTATATTTCTTATTTAAATCATCACTTGGTATAAATTGTAATCCTGCTGGAATGTTATCCTTTACTAAAGCTGCTACTGCATCTCTAGTACCTTCATTGTAAATTCTTAATGTATATACTACAACATCATTTCTACTTACACTAACTGTGTTTTTAGGATGATTATATGTTGCTGTTGTGCTTGTTCCATTTGCCAAATTAGTTACATCAACTTGTGGTGCTCTATTTGGATTTACTACTTCATTATTAATTTTTGTAATGAATTTTCTTAAAGCTAAGTCTGCGTAAGTTAATTTTACTTTTTCAATATCTTGATCATCTTCACCATCTATCCATTTATCTGGTGTTGAATCTATATCTGTTCCTGTTTTTCCATTAGAGTCTGTTTCCTTAGAAATTTGTGCATGGTTGATTATTTCTTTTCCAGTTGTATCTTCAGATACTACTTTAAATGACACTTTTACATCTTTATGGCTTAGTTGTTTTGTTTCTTTGTTAAATTTAGCAATTAAATTATCTTCAGATTTTTCCTTTGATAAATAATCTGTTGTAACATATTTTGCTTTTGATACATCTGAAGTTTCTTTACCATCTGCATCTAACATTTTCCAACCATATGTTGTATTTGTAGCATCATTTGTAATGTATTGTAATCCTTCTGGAATTTCGTCTTTAATTAAACTTACATATCCATCAACTTCACCTTCATTGTAAACTCTTATTGTATATGTAACAACATCTCCAGTATTTACAGTTTTAGCATCTTTTGGATGATTATATGTTGCTGTTGTACTTGTTCCATTTGCTAAATTTGTTACATCAACTTGTGGTGCTCTACTTGGATTTACAGCTACACTATTTATTTCTGTTATGAATTTTCTTAAACTAAAGTCTAATTTTTCTGTTGGAGTATGTGTATTAGTTATATCATATCCATCTATTTTTTTAGTATATCCTCTTACATTTTCTTCATCAACAGTATATTTAATTTCTTTTCCATCATCATCATATTTTGGTAATTTTGTGAAACTATATTTCCATTCTTGCTCTTCTGTTGTTATAACTGATGTTTTTTCTTTTCCATTTGCTAATAATTTTACTTTTATTGCCTTTGGTCTAATACCGTCTTTATTGTTAGCATCATTCCATGTTTTTGTTCCACTTATATCTATAGTCTCTGGTGTTGGTGGATTATCCGGTGTATATGTATTTACAATATCATATCCATTTACTTGTTTTGTATATTTTTCTACTTCACTTTCATCAACTGTGTATTTTATTTCTTGTTTGTTGTCATCATATTTTGCAAGTCCTGTAAAACTATACTTCCATCCATCTTTTTCGCTTATTTCCTTAGCATCTACTTGTTTTCCATTTGCTAATAAATATATTGTTATTTTTTCTGGTCTTGTTTTATCTTTATTTCCTTCGTCGTTCCATGTTTTTGTTCCATTTATATCTACTGTTTGAGATTTTACAAGTACAGTTTCAAAATCAATATCATCTTCTATTTTACCATTTTCTTCACCAACATAAAAATCAACATAAGTATCATTAATACCATATTTTACATTATAATAATTATAATAATATTTTAAATTTAAATCAATTCCACTTAGGCTTCCAGGTGTTGAATCCCTATCTTTTACCCCATCAATAATGGTTCCATTTTCATCAGTTGCAACTTCATCTGATATCTCTGCTCTGTTTGTTAAATAACCAGATGTTCCATTAACTTTACATATGATTGAAACTGTTTGATATAAATTAGTCATATCTGTATTTCCAGTATAATTTCGTTTATATATTTCAAATAAACTATTATTATATATTGTTTCATTTCCTATATATTTTAATTTAACTGTTGAATCGCCTTCTTTTGATGTTGTTTGCCATTTTGCTGTAGATGTATCATCTATTTTAACAAATGTTAATCCTTCTGGTAAATAATCTGTTATTTCTTTTGCATAACCGCAATAATCATCTTCATTACCTTCATTATATACTCTTATTGTATATGTAATTTCATCGTTTTGATTTACTTCAATAGCTTCTTTATTGTGATAATATTCTGCATTTCCTGTTGCTAATGCAGATAATGCTGTTTCACCAGTTATTTTTGGTAATCTATTTTCTGTTAAATTATAATCATTTACTACTGTTTGTCCATTTACAGCAGAAATACTTTTTCTAAGAGCTAAATCTAATGATTTATTTCCAATTATGACATTTTCAAAATCATCATCATCTTCATAGTTAGTTTTTTCTTTGCTTATATAATTTTTTTCTTGATCAATTGATTTTACTTTTTGTTCATATGAAGAAATTTTGTCAGGTGTACTTTCCTTAGACATTAGCTTTCCAATATTATCTTGTACTGAATCCACATCTACATTTTCTTTATCTGCAGAAACATAATTGTATGGATCTTCTTTTCCGTTTGGATAATATCTATAATCTGATATTTCAGCTACATTAGTCAATATACGATTTGTTTCATCAGATGTTACTTTACATTTTACTTTTATGCTTGCAGAGCTCAATTGATTTCCATTGAATGCATCTATTTTCTTATCATGTAAATATATAGATTGTATTACTGATGTTCCATTATCCTTTTCAGTAACTTTCCATTCATAATTTACCCCATCTACTTCAGTAGCATATAGCTCTAATCCTTTTGGCAAATAATCTGTTACAATCCACGCATATGCATCCACATTACCCTCATTATATACTGTAATTGTATATGTTATTATTGAATCTTTAGTTACAGTTATTAAACTTTTATCCATATTATAAGTTGCTGTTGTAGATGTTTTATTATTTAATTTTGTTTTATCAACATTTACAAGTCTTGTTAAATCTACTTTGTTTCCATTAGGATATTCAATTGATGTTATTTCTTTTGTTAATGCCATATCAAAATTTTGTACTTTTACTGTTTCAAAGTCGTCATCATCTTCTTTACCAGGATAAGAATATTTTTCTTTTATATTTGTTCTTTCTATATCTTTGTTTCCACTGTTACCTTTCCATGTAGAAGATAAATCTGAAAATTTAATATTTCCAGGTGTTGAATCCCTATCGCTTACTTCTTTTCCACTTAAGTTCGTTGCTTTTTCACCTGTTATTTCTGCAACATTTTTTAATAATTCTCCGGCATTACTGCTTTTTACTTTACAATATATTTGAACATATTTTGTATCAATTGCATTTGTGTTTTTGTTATAAGCATTTAATTTTTTATCTGCCAAATATGTAGTAGAAACTGCAGTAAATCCATTTTCAGATTTTTCTGTTGTCCATCCATAATATTCAGCATCTTGATTTATTATTCCTAATTTTACTAATTCATCTTTACTAACAAGTTCAAGTCCATCTGCAATATAATCTGTTATTTTTGTTGCATATCCATCTAAGTTTCCCTCATTTGCAATTGTAATATTGTATCTTACTATATCTCCTGTTGCAACTGATATAGGATATTTATTTAAATACCAATTTTCCGTAGTATCACCCTTTTGCAAACTTGAAATTCTTTCTAATTTTCTTGATGATAAATTTTGGCTTTCTAAATCACATTTCAATCTTGCAGTAGAATTATCAACAGACCATACTCCTGTAATATTTTTTAACAATCTTAAATCAAATTCAGTATCTTCTGTTGACCCACTCAAATGCTTTACTACTACATCTTTATTTAGGGATACTATGTTTTGTGAATATTGTTTAAACAAATATGATCCTGTAGTACTTGTTGCTTTTATATTCATTGCAATATCGACTTTTGCTGCTGATAAATCATAAGATGTATTTTTTATTGTAAAATAAACATTTCTTCCGTCAAATGAATATGAAAAATCAGAATTATCTAATTTAGTTCCATTAATTGTAACTGCATATTCTTTTTTTGTCATTATTTCATTATTATATCCATTAATAACAAATGGTCCAACTCTTCTATTGTTAACATCAATTGTTGCAGATTTAGAATCCATTGTTATATTATTTATTATTGATGCAATGTTTTTATTTTTATTTGGCGAGTTATAATTTCCTTTTGTGTCTGCTTCAGCTTTTAATCCTGTATACATCCATTTATAATATTTTCCCTCAAGGTCTATTCCTCCACCTATTGAAGATAATCCATTAAAACTGTATCTATTTACTGTATATGTCCATAAAACGCTTTGTTGTATTGCGTAATATACATCATACTTTCCATTAGAATAAATATGGTTTATTACATTATCCATATCTCCAGCTTTAAGGTTAGGTACATTATATGTTTTTCTTACAGCATTTAATGCTGTTTCTGAATGTAATGCTTCTTCTAATTGCTTTACCATAACCATTATTTCATCTTTACTTTGATTTTGTGTAATTATCATATTATCAATAACCCACAAGGCTTTGTTATAGTTTTCAGTTGATCCAAATACATTTTTTATTTGATCAGCTGACATGTTGTATAAGTCTGCATTTACTGTATAAACACTTCCATTATTTAAAACGCCACCATAATTCAAGCAATAAATGTTATTATAATTCCCCTTTGATTCCACATATCTATATAGTGGTTTTGATCCATTTATTACATATGATGTTTTTGAAGGACTAATAGTTACTGTTGCTGCCTCCACTTTTGAATTTGTAATTGCAATACTCATAAACATTACTAAAATAGTAATTACTATTAATTTTAATCTTTTTTGCATATTCATTACTCCTTTACATTTTGTAAATATTTATTTATATCTCTAAATTAAATAAATATCATACTTATGACTGTATGATATCCTTTAAACTTCATCTTCCGTAAGAGTTTGAGCTTTTTTTCATTTTTCTCAAAACTAGGTAATATTATATCATATTACTAACACAAAAACAATATTTTTCGACTTATTTTATGTAAATTTTTGTTTTTTCTTATATCCCTAGTGTTACATGTTTTTATGTTTTTTTATTAAAATTTTTACCAACTTATTTCCTTATACAAACTGATAATTCTGTAATAAAATCAAATTGAAATTTATTGTATAAAATAAATATAAATATTGATATCTATAAAATCTCAAAAGAGCAATAATATTGTACTATTCAATCTTAGATTACAATATTATTGCTCTTTTGAAAAAATTTATTTAAAATTTATATAAACTATATAAGCCATCCACCATTTACTGAAATAATTTGTCCTGTTGTATAATCATCTTCTATTAACCACTTTATACATTTTGATATTGCATTTGGATTACCAATTCTTTCTAATGGTATTTCTTGCTTAATTTCTTGTAGCTCTTCTTCTGATAAATGTGAATTCATACTTGTGTCAATTATTCCAGGTGCAATACTGTTCACTCTAATATTTGATGGTCCAAGCTCTTTTGCTAAAGATTTTGTCATTGCATCCAATCCCGCCTTTGAAACAGAATAATGTGCTTCACAAGATCCTCCTGTTATTCCCCATATAGATGATATATTTATAATACAACCACTTTTATGGTGAATCATTGATGGTAATGTATCTTTTATTGTATAAAATGCTGATGTTAAATTTGTTTGAATCATATTATTCCATTCTATGTCTGATATATCTGTAAATAATTTGATCTGCGATATTCCAGCATTATTTATTAATACATCAATTTTGTGATATTTATTGATACAATAATTAACCAAGCCTGTAACTTCAATATGATTTGAAACATCAGCCTGATATATATCTATATTTATATTTTGTTTTAATAAATTTTCTTGAATTTTTCTTGCTTCGTTTTCTGAATTATTATAATTTAAAATAACATTATATCCATCTTTTGCAAGAGCCTCAACAATATTTGCTCCAATTCCCCTTGAACCTCCTGTAACAAGAACTACTTTAGACATTTATATCACTCCTTTTAGTATATTTTTTTCTTTCACTTCTTCCATGATTTAAATTTGCCCCTTTATATGTACTTGTTAATGAATGACAATTCGGGCACAATAATATTAAATTTTCTTCAATATTATTTTTGTAATTACCATCAATATGCTCTATTTCTAACGGAATATTTTTAGTATATGGGTTCATTTTACTCCATCCACATCTAGCACATTTATTATTATATTTCTCAAATATGTAATTTTTTATATATGACGAAAGCTGATATTCACCTCTCATCCCATCTACCTCATTATTTTTCCATTTTTTAATATATATTTTTTGTTGATATTCCTTTTGACATTTTATTGAGCAATATTTTGACCTTTTGCTTATTATTTCATTGCAATTTATACATCTCATAATATCACCACCAATTTTTATATAACAAAAAATCAGACAAGTTTTAAACAAGCCTGATTTTAAGTATTGGAGCCACTTGTCTGAATCGAACAGACGACCTACTGATTCATACTACTATAATTTTCATTACCACAAATGTGTTTGTAGTCTGGACTTTCTCTTTACCATAGTTTACTAACTTTAGGTACACCGTATAAAGTCTCTACACTCGGATTTCTCCTAGCTCGGGATTAACATATAAAAAACTTAGTCTTCCCCGAATTAGCGGTGTCCACTCTATCCGTTTCCAGATAAAGGTGCAAGATAGTTCAAAATAGAAATTACATTCTATCTATCCCACTTATCACACAGCGCATTTATCTGGTCTGCAAACTTGCTCAAGTCCTTATTAGCCATACCCTGGCACTTCTGGATAACAGATACAAGCCTCTGGCCTGCTGCCACCAGACGGTCAAATATAGTCTTCTCTCTGCTTGCCATGCCATATGCAGCCTTTTTCTCCACAAGCTTGCGGGAACCATCTGCCACCTTCTGATTCGTGATAAGGTCATAGGCATCACCACTGTACGGTGCCACTGCATCATAGCCGAAGGTCTCATGCACGTGGTTTGCAAAGGACTCTGCTGTGGACTCTTCTCCATGGACTATAAATACATGCTCCGGCTTGTTTTTTATTGCGCCAAGCCACTCTGTAAGCTGATTTTTGTCTGCATGTCCACTGATACCCGGCAGATTTACTATGCTTGCCCTTACTTCTATTTCCTCACCAAAAAGTTTCACCTTTTTAGCACCGTTTAAAAGTGCATAGCCAAGCGTTCCCGGAACCTGATATCCTACAAACAAAACTGTTGAATCACTTCTCCAAAGATTATGCTTTAAGTGGTGTCTGATACGTCCGGCCTCACACATACCTGATGCTGAGATGATAACCTTTGGCTTCTTATCGAAATTAATCATCTTTGACTCATCCGATGATACTGCCACACGAAGTCCGGGGAACTTGATTGGATTGATTCCTGCCGAAATAAGCTCCATAGCCTCCTCATCAAAGCAGTCCGATATATTCTCATGAAATACATTTGTCGCCTCAACAGCAAGGGGGCTATCGATGTAAACTTCAAAATTCGGATGTTCCGGCAGCAGATTCTCAGTCTTTATACGCCTGATAAAGTAGAGCATCTCCTGTGTCCTGCCCACTGAAAATGCCGGGATTACCAGATTTCCGCCTCTTGTAAATGTCGCATTGATGACCTTTGAAAGCTCCACCGCGTAGTCAGGCGGCGTATCGTGCAGACGATTGCCATATGTAGATTCCATAACCACATAATCAGCACTGTCCACATACTGCGGATCCTTGATGAGTGGCCTGTTGTGATTTCCAATATCACCTGAAAAGACAATCTTTTTGGTCACATTCTCCTCAGTCACCCACATCTCAATAGATGATGAACCAAGTAGATGACCTGCATCCACAAATCTCACCTTAAGCCCCGGGCATATCTCATACACACTGTTGTAATCACACGGTGTAAAGTGCTGCATGACATTCTGTGCATCCTCCACATTGTACATAGGAGTCACTTCCGGTCTTCCGGCTCGTCTTGCCTTTCTGTTCTTCCACTCCGCCTCAAATTCCTGAATATGTGCAGAATCCTTTAGCATGATGTTACATAAATCTGTTGTCGCCTTTGTCGCAAAAATGGTGCCCCTGAAACCATGATTGTATATGAGTGGCAAAAGACCTGAGTGGTCAATGTGTGCGTGTGTGACAAACACATAGTCTATGAGTGAAGGATTGACCGGTATCTCCTGATTCACGTACAAATCAGCTCCCTGCTCCATTCCACAGTCAATAAGTATATGTGTGTCCCCAAATGTCAGATAGTGACAGCTTCCAGTAACCTCTCTGTCAGCACCGATAAATTCCAATACCATACTACCATCTCCTATTCTGTTTTATGATAAAAATATTATACCACACTTATGCCATTTTCTGTATTTCTTTCTTCAATCTTGCCATTATTTTTTTTTCGAGCCTTGATATGTATGACTGTGAAATTCCAAGGATG
>ENA-OPMN01000643-OPMN01000643.1-human-gut-metagenome-genome-assembly--contig:-NODE-643-length-12536-cov-3.072270_pt1 | contig 12536 bp, 10 predicted proteins | sample MGYA00241524_ERZ501745 | MGnify/ENA primary metagenome ERZ501745 (study PRJEB25962, sample SAMEA2042567) | human gut metagenome | biome: human gut; feature: human-associated habitat; material: faeces...
AAGTTATAAAACTCGTGAGCCGATTAAGACTTGTCGGGGTGACAAGTTCCGATTGGCGACTCAATCCAATTGTTCGGTAATCTAAATTCTTGTTCATTGTTTGAAGAATTTAAAAATTTAACAATTGGACTAAGGGGAATAAATAAAAAGCTCCTGCAACCAAGTTCTTCTTACGATTGGACATAATTCACCCTTACAAGGTGTGAATGAATGTTCATCCAATAATAAGTTTCGGAAATCATAACTCCGAGAACTTAGTTGCAGAAGCCGCTACTTATATAGTAGAAATTAATTGCTGACTGACTTCTTGTAGAACGGTTACCTTTCTTGATTATCTCATTTGATAACTGCACTGTCACGTGAACCATTCAGGAGGGCTTATTTAAGTCTTAGCCCGTATCTTCTACCACTGTTGTAGAATTGATGCAAATATATAACTTTTCATTCACATTGCAATGGTTTCAAAGTAAATTCTTCATGGCATTGCCTATCTGTTCATTATCGAAACTGTCAAGGTAAGTCTGAGTTATCTTCTCCGAGCTATGCCCTAAAGATTCACTGATAATAGCTGTTGAAACTCCTGCCCGTTTGAGAACTGTCGCATACGAGTGTCGGGCAACGTATGTGGTCAAGGGTAGTGGCAACTTCAATTTATCACCAATATCTTTGAGGTGCTTGTTTACCTTTGCCAAAACTTTATGCAGTCTGTTTGCTACCTGTACTTCTGTCTTATGGAATGGCGAGAGAACAGGAAACAGATAAGGCGAATGTTCGTTACTGTACTTCTTTATAATCTCAACAGCCTTATCCTGCAAAGGGATGATGATTTGCTTCTTGGTCTTCTTCCTGTAATAGACAAGCTGACCGTCCACTATGTTGCTCCGTTCCAGCATGGCCATATCAATGAAATTGATTCCAGCTGTAAAGTAGGAGAATGTGAACAGGTCTATCGCCAAACGTTCCATATCTGATTTACCTTTATAATTGATAACTCTTTGAATGTCCTGTTTGGATATTGCTCTCTTGGCTGTCTGCTGATTCACCTTTGACAACTTGTAGGAATTGAAAGGATAGGCAGTGGTCTGCTTGGATTCAACAGCTTTGTTGAACACAGCACGAAGATGTCTAAGGCGTGTGCCTATCGTATTTATGGCGTAATGGTTTGATTTCATCCACTGCTCATATTTCTTTAACCAAGTTACATCTATATCAGAGAATGGTATGTCAAGATGCTTGTTGAACTTGATAAAAGATGAGTAGGACACTTCAAACATTCCTGCATATCTGAGCCTGTTCTCATTTTTAAGTGCTTGAATATAGTTTAGAAATCCTTCTCCAACAGATACAAGGTGCTTGGATTGGAAGGTGTCTGTGGATTGGAGTAGGGTTGTAGCAGTAAACTCTGCGTTATTGACTTTTTTATCCAAGATGATTCTTTGAAACTCGTTAATCTTCTCGTTTATGAGAATGAGCAATGCTTCATAGTTTGGACACTTGGGCTTGGGTAGGTTCTTCTTGAAGTCCCAATGTGCTGGATTGACAGAGATTCCTAAGCTCTTGTACTTCTTCTTTCCATTCTTACAGATTCTCACCATAAGCGGTGATTCGCCATTCTTTAAAACCTTTGATTTGTAACAGGTTACATTAACTGTTGCTTCCATTCTTGGTTTAACTCTCGGTTTAACTGAACCATGTAAACCAACGCAATTTAGGCATAAAAAAAGAGAGTTACTTTAGTGTAACTCTCTGATTCTTTGGTGATCCGCTTGGGGCTCGAACCCAAGACCCCAACATTAAAAGTGTTGTGCTCTACCTGCTGAGCTAGCGAATCAGACCTTATTGCTGTTAAGCGGGTGCAAAGATAGGCACTTTTGTTTAAAAAACAAATGGATTAAGGGAAAAAGTTTTGAGAACGACTTCTGCTTTTACTCTTCTTGTTGATTATCAGTCTGTTCAAACTTGTGAATTTTTTCTCTGTTTATGATGAAACGTTGATAGTAGGAGAGCATAAGGGTGGTAAGCGGAAGTGCTATAATCATACCCAGCATCCCCATCAATGACCCCCAAATCGATAAAGACAGTAAGATGATGGCAGGATTCAGGCCCGTAATCTTCCCCATGACACGCGGTACGATGAATCCGTCTTGAATGGCTTGTACTATGATGAATACCGCAAGGGCCGATGCAATGATAATCCAGAAGTTTCCTCCCGTATCCGCTGCTTTCAGTATGGCCAGCACGATGGTAGGTATAAAGCCGATAATCTGCAAATAAGGAACTAGGTTTAAAGCGCCGATGAACAAGCCGAGTCCAATGGCCAGTGGGAAATCAATAATCAGAAAGCCTATACTGAACAGAATACCGACACACAATGCCACGAATGCTTGTCCGCGGAAGTATCTGTTCATGCCGTCTTTCACATCGTTCATTACATTGATTACGAAGGGCCGGTATTTCTGTGGTACCAGGTGGGTCCACCCTTCGGAAATGCTTTCGTAATCCAGCAATATGAAAACTATATAGAGAAGAATGAGGAAGAAAGTGAAGAAACTGAACAGCAGATTGACGGATTCTGACAACAAGGACCAGAGCCGGGGAACGGTTTCCTTGATGGCGTTCAGCATATTCTCTTCCTTGAACAATTGGGTGACAAACTGGGTGTCTATGTTCTCACGAAGGAATTCAGAGAGTGTTTTGGGCACATTGCCGTCGTGGGTTCCGTTGGAAAAGTAGTCTATTACCAAATCTTTTACCCTGACGAATTCGTCCATCATGGGAGGCACAAGCAGATAGAAGGCGGTTCCTCCTACAATCAGAATACTGAATAAGGCGCAGAAGATGGATATGACCCGGTTCTTGAGCCTTAATCTGTACTGGAAGAAGGTGACCAGGGGGTATATCAGATAGGCAATGAGCCATGCGATGAAGAATGGCAGCAATACGCCGCTTAGACGCTTGAAGAGCATAAGGATGCCGATAATAATGACACCGAGTATGACACCGCGGATAAAACTGTCGAATGTAATCTTTTTGCGTTCCATAATGCTCTGTTTTTTGTATTCGTTAATGACCGCTTTCCTTTTGGTCGGCTTGGATGGCTTGCTGATAGCACTCTCGGCATAGCGGTTCGTACTCTTCGGTTTCTCCCAGCAGTACTTGTTTGTCGTTCTTGACGGTACGGTGGGAGAACGAGGCAAGTTGACCACATTTCACACAGATGGCATGTACTTTGGAAACTTCGTCTGCAATGGCACACAGTCCCGGCATAGGGCCGAATGGAATACCGCGGAAGTCCATATCCAGTCCGGCTACAATGACGCGTATACCATTGTTGGCAAGCTGGTTGCATACATCAATCAGGCCGCTGTCAAAGAACTGGGCTTCGTCAATGCCCACTACATCTATCTCTGAAGTGAACAGCAGAATACTGGCAGATGAATCGATGGGAGTGGAGGCTATGGAATGACTGTCATGCGATACTACATCGGCTTCGGAATAACGGGTGTCTATGGCAGGCTTGAATATCTCTACGCGTTGTTTGGCAAACTTTGCCCGTTTCAGTCTCCTTATCAGCTCTTCGGTTTTGCCGGAGAACATGGAACCGCAAATGACCTCAATTCTTCCCCTGCGTTTGGTTTCCTGTATATGATCTTCTGAGAATAATACCATGCTTTCGAGTGTTATATTTAAGCGCAAAAGTAACACTTTTGTTTGCTTTCCGATATTTTTTCATTATTTATTTCTACATTTGTAGCGTTAACACGGACTGTGTAAAGGATATGCAAACCCTATTAAACGACATAGAATTAGATATTCAGGAATTGAAATGTTTGATGCAGGCCATTTCAAGTGATGCCAATCCGACATTGAAGATTGTGGCAAAACGGAATATCCAGCAGATGAAGGCACGCTTGGAGGCGTTGCAAGAACTGCTTGAGGAGGCGCCAACGGCTGTTGTGTCGCCCCTGGAGGAACCCCCTGCTGTTACTACTCCTTTGACCGAATCGGTTTCTCCGGTCGAATCGGTTATTCCTGATACAGTGAAGATGGTATGTGAGGAACCGGAAACAGTTCCTATTTTGGCAGAACGCATCAAGCCTGCCAAGGATTTGAAACATGCCATCAGTCTGAACGATTCATTCCGTTTTGTCCGCGAACTGTTCGCAGGCGATGCTGCACGGATGAATGAAGTGGTACGACGTTTGGGTGAGGCCCCTTCTTTGGACAAGGCTATGGATATTTTCGTTTCGGAAGTGCAGCCGGATGAAGAGAATGAAGCCGCTGTCGATTTTATGGAACTCCTCAAAAAATATTTCAGCTAAACAACCGATAAGTATGGGAAAACTTTATGTAGTGCCTACCCCGGTAGGGAATTTGGAAGATATGACATTCCGTGCTATCCGGATTCTGAAAGAAGTGGATTTAATATTGGCTGAGGATACACGTACTTCCGGCATATTGCTGAAACACTTCGAAATAAAGAATGTGATGCAATCTCACCATAAATTTAATGAACATAAAACGGTTGAAAGTGTTGTTAATAGAATAAAGGGGGGAGAAACTGTAGCTTTGATTTCGGATGCAGGTACACCGGGTATATCCGACCCGGGCTTTCTGGTGGTCAGAGAGTGTGTGCGCAACGGCATCGAAGTGCAATGCCTGCCGGGAGCGACAGCTTTTGTGCCGGCATTAGTGGCTTCCGGATTGCCGAATGAGAAGTTCTGTTTTGAAGGTTTTCTTCCACAGAAGAAAGGAAGGATGACTCGCCTGAAGGCATTGGCCGGGGAGCGTCGTACCATGGTGTTCTATGAGTCTCCCCACAGATTGGTAAAAGCTTTGGCGCAGTTTACCGAACATTTCGGTGCCGGACGTCAGGCATCTGTTTCGCGGGAAATTTCAAAGGTGCACGAAGAAACGGTGCGTGGAACGCTTACAGAATTAATAGAACATTTCACGGCGAACGAACCGCGCGGTGAAATTGTGATTGTAGTAGCAGGAATAGACGATTAAATAACTTCATTAACCAAACGTAAAACGAAAGCGTATGAAAAAGTTAGCAGTTTTAATTGTATGCGCGGCTGTAATGGCTTCGTGTGACAGTTTCTCTGGTGGCAGTAAGAACCAGCTGAAAGCTGAAAATGATTCTTTATTGATGGAACTGACTCAGCGTAATGCTGAATTAGACGAGATGATGGGTACTTTCAATGATATTTCAGAGGGATTCCGCCAGATTAATGCGGCGGAGAGCCGTGTGGATTTGCAACGTGGCGCTGTGGCAGAAGGCTCTTTGAATGCCAAGCAGCAGATTGCGTCGGACATTGAATTTATCCGTAAACAGATGGAAGAGAACAAGGAGCAGATTGCCAAACTGCAATCTATGTTGAAGAACAGCAAAAACAACTCTGTTCAGTTGAAGAGAGCTGTAGAATCTTTGACTCAGGAGTTGGTGGCAAAGACTCAGCGTATTGAAGAATTGCAGGCTGAGCTGGCTTCCAAGAATATCCGTATCCAGGAACTGGATGCCGTGACCGGCTTGTCTAGTGAGAAGGAGGAATTGACTGCCGAAAATGAGGCGAAGGCCAAAACCGTTGCCGAGCAAGATAAGGCACTTAACACAGCTTGGTTTGTGTTTGGCACAAAGAAGGAGCTGAAAGACCAGAAGATATTGACAAATACCGGGCTTTTCAAAAAAGGCCAGGTGCTGAAAGATTCTGATATCAACAAGGACTACTTTACACAAGTGGATATCCGTACGACAAAAGAGATTAAACTATACTCCAAAGATGCTGATATCTTGACCACTCATCCTGCTGGCTCTTATGCGTTGGAGAAAGATGATAAAGGACAGCTGACTTTGAAGATTACAAATCCGAAAGACTTCTGGAGTGTGTCCAAGTATTTGGTAATCCAAGTAAAATAACACTGTTATAAGATTGATACAGAACGGACGCAGGTTATTGGAATTGATAATCTGCGTCTATTTTTATATATACCTTTCCTTTAAGTTATGGCATCTCAATATAAAAACCTCTTTTTTGATCTGGACGATACGCTTTGGGCATTTTCCCTTAATGCACGTGATACATTCGAAGAAATGTATCACAAGTATGACTATGGTCGTTTCTTTCGCTCTTTCCTGCATTTCTATACTCTTTATCAGCATCGTAATACAGAACTGTGGGAAGAATACGGTAGAGGGCAGGTCAGTAAGGAAGAGTTGAACCGCCAGCGTTTCCTATATCCTCTGGAGGCAGTAGGGGCGAGGGATGTTGCTTTGGCTGAGGCTTTTTCTGATGATTTCTTTTCGGTCATTCCCACAAAAAATCGGCTGATGCCGCATGCTTATGAGGTGCTGGAATATTTGGCGGGGAAATATAACCTCTATATCCTTTCCAATGGTTTCCAAGAACTGCAATGTCATAAGATGCGTTCGGCAGGTATCGACCGCTTTTTTAAGAAGATTGTTCTCTCTGATGACATCGGTATCTTGAAGCCCTGGCCCGAAATCTTTCATTTTGCACTTTCTGCCACACAATCCGAGGTGTGTGATTCTTTGATGATAGGCGATAGTTGGGAGAATGATGTGGCAGGAGCCAAAGGAGTGGGTATGCACCAAGTGTTTTATAATGTAACGGGGAAGGAAGAACTGCCTTTCCAACCGACTTATCATATCAGTAATCTGAAAGAATTGATGCAGATTCTGTGACATTGAAATTTTTAGTTGTACTTTTGTCTACAGAAACGTATATTATACAGCTATGGACACAATCTTACCTTTCGCTTTACTTTGTTTTACCTCCTTCTTTACGTTGACAAACCCTCTTGGCACCATGCCGGTGTTTTTGACCATGACGCATGGAATGACGGACCGTGAACGGCAGTCGGTAGTATCGCGCGCCACTCTGGTTGCCTTTATTACGATTATGGTTTTTACGTTTGCGGGACAGTTTCTCTTTAAATTCTTCGGTATCTCTACCAATGGCTTCCGTATTGCCGGTGGAGTTATTATCTTTAAGATTGGCTTCGATATGCTGCAAGCCCGTTATACTCCAATGAAGCTGAAAGACGAGGAAATCAAGACTTATGCCGATGATATTTCCATTACTCCTCTTGGAATTCCGATGCTTTGTGGTCCAGGTGCCATAGCCAATGCCATTGTGCTGATGCAGGATGCCCATACCATTCAGATGAAAGGAGTTCTTATAGGAATGATTGCCTTTATTTATCTGATTACCTTTTTCATATTGCGTGCTTCCACACGGCTGGTCAAAATCTTGGGTGAGACGGGAAATAATGTGATGATGCGTCTGATGGGGCTTATTCTGATGGTTATTGCCGTTGAGTGTTTTGTCAGCGGAGTGAAACCGATATTGGTGGATATATTGAAAGAAGGAGGCATACCATCACTGGCACACCTCCTCTAAACACTTTATTTATAAAAACACATTGGGAAAATTCCCAAGTTTCTTTAGGCTACTATTGATTAATAGCCTGGATTTTGTTCTATGTTCGGATTGGCATTGATTTCACCTACGGGAATCAATGGGAGCGCTTTCTTGGAATCTCGATTGAATGTACGCGCTTCTTCGCTCAATACGTCGTGCCATCCTCTGGCATTAACGTCCGTGTAGCGTGTAACAGTTTCACCTCGGCGCATAACATCGAAATAGCGCTGTCCCTCACCTACAAGTTCCTTGCGGCGTTCAATGTAGATGCGGTCTAATGTGATATTTCCGCTGGTTACTTGTTTGCTTTCATCCGTTGTACGGTTGGAGATGATATCATTCAGCAAGTTGGCAGCCTTGTTCTTGTCTCCGGCTTGGAAAGCTGCTTCTGCTGCTGACAAGTAAACTTCTGACAAGCGTAGCAATGGGACATTGGAGTAACGTACATCTCCGTTTACAGCAGGCATTTTGTTGATGTAAACTTTGCGTTTGTCAAATCCTCCTGCTGCCGCAGCCAATAAAATGTCGTTACGGATGTCTGCCGGGTCGGATGTAAGCATGTCAGAGAAGTCTTTTGTGACAATTACATCTCCATATCCGGGAGAAGCGCCAGCCTTGTCGGCATATAAATAGGCAATACCTTCACGGTCTGTCCAGTCAGTATTGTTGTTGATGGAAATCTCGAACATGATTTCTTTTGAATGATTGGCATCACTTTTGCTCCATGCTGCAACATATTCTGACGGTTCCCAAAGTTTGTAAGACGAGTTTGATATGATGTCTTCTGCTACGGATAGAGCCTTGCTCCATTCGCCTTTTGTCATATATACACGTACCTGCAAGGCTTTGGCAGCCCAAAGGTTGACATAACCCACTTCATTGGTTTTGGGCAGTGCATTTGAGTTGATTGCATCTGTCAAATCTTTTTCAATACTCTCATAACATTGAGCTACCGTGCTGCGGCTTGGCTTTTCTGTCGATTCTAGTGGGGAGGTAGCGATGGGCACACCGAGTGAGCTGCCTTGATCTACCGTATAAGGTTTACCGTAGATACGTGTAAGGTCAAACAGTGCCATGGCGCGCAGAACTTTTGCTTCTGCATCATATTGGTCAATAGTGGCTTTTGCCTCTGCCGCATCGGTCAAGTTGCCACTTTCTGCTGCCTGAATCAGACGGTTGGCGCGTGCAATGACTACATAAGGCATCTGCCATACGGCTGTTGAGGTGGTGAAATTGTCTGCAGTTGTATATTCCATATAGTAGTAGAAGTTTGCTCTTCCGCTTCCCCCGTTATATTCATATTGGATATCTTCCCCTCTCATGTCACCGTATACGAACATGAGGCGTCCATAATAATTAATCAGGCTACTGTTACCTTTAACGGCAGCATAAAGTCCCGTCCGCACATTGGCCAAATCATCGCTGTTCTTGATTGCGGTTTCAGCATCTATTCCGTCTGCGGGTGACTGATCCAGCCAACTGTTGAGGCATGATGAAGTGCTGACTGCCATAGCTGCGCAAAGCGTTGCTGTGTATAATGTCTTTAATATTTTCATTTTCGTATCTTTATTAGTTAGAAATTCAATTCTATTCCGAATGTATATGTTCTCAATGCCGGAGTCTCAAATGTGCATAGTCCGTCTACACGCATTTCCGGATCTACAAATAAGTCTTTAGACTTCCATGTAAGCAGGTTGGAACCAGAGAAGTAGATTCTGGCTTTGCTGAGCCCAAGCTTGCTGATATAGTTTTGCGGAATGCTTACACCTAATGTGAGGTTCTTCAGACGTAGATAATCAGTAGGCATCAGCCAGCGTGAAGACAGTGAAGCAGCGCTTCCATATTCAAATTTAGGCAATGTGGCATTCGTGTCGCCCGGGCCTGTCCACATCTTTGAGATGTCATAGTATGTCGGTACGGCACCACCGTATAGATATGAACCGCCATTGGAGTGCTGCCAAGTGGAGTAGTCAAAAGCATCCCCACCCAATGAATAAGTGAAAGTGAAGCCCAAGTCGATAAACTTCCATTTGAGGTTGTTGGTAAGACCGCCTTCTATACTAGCTTGATGCTTGCCTACAATAGTTTTGTTGGCTTCAGAGATATTTGTAGTTGTCTTGCGGGCATTCTCTGTTCCGTCATTCAGATAGAACATTTCTTTACCGGTCTCTGCGTCGACTCCGGCGTATTCATAAACATAGTATGAATAGTAAGGTTCGCCTACACGGTGAATCAGCGGTCCTGATACGATTTCATTCTGCTGGCCATCCAATTTGGTCAGTTTGTTGCTGTTGTGTGCCATGTTCAGAGAAGTGGTCCACGTGAAATCCTTGTTTCTGAAATTGGTTGATGTAATGGTCAACTCAAAACCGGAGTTCTTCAGTGAACCGATGTTTTGCGGGGTGGTATACCCATAATTGCCATCATAATATCCGCCGACTTGTGATACGGGGAGGTCATATATAAGGTCGCTGGTTTTACGCTGATAGTAGTCGAATGTTACAGAGATACGGTCGATGAATGAAAGGTCGAGACCGATATTCCATGTTTTGTTCTTTTCCCATTTCAGGTCCGGGTTTGCAATTCCGACGATGGACATTCCTGACTGTCCATTGTATATGATTCCGTATTTATAAAGATTCATATAAGCGTAATAGTCTGATGGTTGCGTTCCGTTTACACCGTATGACACACGGAGCTTTCCATCTGTCAATACACTCTTGACAGGATTCAGGAAACTTTCGTCTATGAATCTCCATGCTCCGGAAACCGACCAGAAACTTCCCCAACGGTTTTCTCTTGCCAGACGTGAACTTCCGTCGGTACGATAGCTGAGACCGAGATAATATCTGTCTGCGTAGTTATAATTGGCACGTCCGAGGAACGAAGTCATGCGATAGCTCTGTCTGTTGGTTTCGGCACTTGTTGAACCGGCATTTGTCAATTCGTACAAATCACCCGGATAGTCTTGGCCTGCCATGTAGTTGAAAGCATATTCCGTATCTTGTGTTTCAAAACCAAGCAGGGCGTCAATATTGTGCAGACCGAAAGAGTTGATGTAAGAGAGCTGGGTTTGTGTATTCAGCTGGTCATTACGATTGACGATACGCTGCATGACACCACCGGGGGCACCATTGTTTGAGTGTCTGTCCCAAAGAACGTCATTGGTTCCTTGTGCGTAATCATAAGCAATCTTTTCACTTAAATTCAACTTGTCCCAAATATTGTAGGTCAACTTGATTGTATTGAATGCCTTCATCAGGGTATAAACGTCAGAGCTGTGTTCTCTTTCATACAAAGGATTGACTCCAAATACGCCGCAACCATTGTTTAATGTGCCGTCTTCATTATAAGGGGTTGATGAGGGGCTTTGGAAGAATGCGTAATTGGCCACAGGTCCATCATAGGAGGTAGCTTCATTAGTTTTGTTTTGTCTTACTTTTGAGAATTGGCTTGTAACCTGAACTTCAAAGTCTCCAAACTTATGAGTGAGGTTTGCATTACCAGTGAAACGTTCCAGACCTTGTTTGTAAATGATACCTTCCTGATTGGTATAAGCAGCTGAGGTGTAGAACTTGGTACGGTCGTTACCGCCAGATACGCTCAACTGGTAGTTCTGATGAGAACCGTTACGGAAAAGCAGGTCTTTCCAATCCGTCCATCCGGTTGAGGGTTTTGAAGCAAAGTCCTCGATGTTCTGGTCTGCAAAAGTTGCGGCATCTGCATCGGACATGTTTCCGGTGTATAACCCGTAATTCTTGAGACCGGTCCATAAGAGTTCGCGGCGCGAGTCACCGTCGAGCATAGGACGATAATCTATTGCCATGTTTGAGAAACCCCAGTCGGAACGGAAACTTACATTTGTTTTGCCTGTTTTCCGCTTTTATATACATGTCTTCCTATACTAATTGAAAGATTAGTCGTTATTTGTAAAAATATAGTTGGGACTCATTTGACACTTATAAGGAGGTTGTTATGGGTAGATTTTCAACAACAGTACACGTAAAAGATAACGTCGGAAGGATAGAGTTTATAAATTCTTTCTGTGGCATTATGAAAAATCACGGGTTTGTGCCGTGTTCGGAGGACGAGGCGGAACAGTCGTATGTGTTTGCATTCGGCGATGGTTGGGTTACGTTAGTGAACAAGGATTACAAGGATGACCGCCTGAAGGCGGGTGACGACGCAATGAATATGTCGGCGGCGCTGAAAACAAGCGCGTTTATGATGGATGTGATAGACAGCGACTTTGCGTATATTCACCTTTTCGCTCCGAACGGCGGCAAGGATGGGGTTGCTGTCGGGGACACCTCGGGATATGGCGTTGAAAAACCGAAAAGAGGAAAGCAGAAATTTTGGAAGCCGCTTCTGGCAGAAGGCAAAACATGGGAGCAGTTCTCCGAAACAGTGGCCAAAAATGCAGTCTTTGTCGAGGAAACTTTGGTGGAGATGGCGGAGGAACTCAAAATTGATCCGGATTACATTTACGCGGATTTCAATGGGCTGATGAACTTGGCGGGTGAAAATAAGAATGTCCAGCCGTTTTACTTCAAAAATGCCGCAGGGAAAAGGGTCACGCTTAAAACGGCATTTAAGCGGGTATTCGGTGAGGCTCTCGAACCGCTTGGATTTAAGCTGATAAAGGGCAAATATCCTTATTTTGTTAGGGTTGTTCCGGGAGGGGAAATTATTCACATCATATCGTATATGGAAGAGTGGTGCCCTGATCGGGGAAAGAAAGCATTTAATGTTATAGGCGGTATTGCCACTGTTTATAGGCATAAAATTGATTTGGGTGTGTCGCCAAAAGATAATTGCGACTGGTTGTATACAATTGCTAAATTTTATTGGATGACCACCCCAAAATCTGAGTATGACAAAGAATATGGACAAAGCATATGTCATTTTATGTTTGATGAGAATAGTGAGTCTTCATTGTACGATGCAGTGAATTATACGCTGGAACTGACGAGAAAGTATATTCTTCCACAGCTTAGCACCGCTGTTGATATTCGCTCAAGCTTAAGCTACCTCAAAAGATTAGAGCAAAACTGTTGTATAAATAATTTCGATAGAGACTTAAGCTTTGGC
>ENA-OPMN01000646-OPMN01000646.1-human-gut-metagenome-genome-assembly--contig:-NODE-646-length-12493-cov-2.369674_pt1 | contig 12493 bp, 9 predicted proteins | sample MGYA00241524_ERZ501745 | MGnify/ENA primary metagenome ERZ501745 (study PRJEB25962, sample SAMEA2042567) | human gut metagenome | biome: human gut; feature: human-associated habitat; material: faeces...
CTTCTGATCTTCTGTCTCGAAGCAGTCACCGAACAGCTTCTCTTCGATCACTACTGCCTGATCCATATCTGCATCCAGGCCTTCGTTAATAGCCTTCTTGCAGTTGCGGACTGCGATGGGAGCATTCTTTGCAATGGTGGCTGCCATCTTCTGTGCTGCTGCCAGCATTACTTCCTGTGCGCTCTTTACTACATTGCCATCAGCATCAACCTCGGCGCTGTATACTTCATTTACCAGACCGATTCTGTAAGCGTCTGCTGCCTTGATATTACGTGCGGTGTAGATCATCTGCTTTGCCATGCCTGCACCTACCAGACGAGCCAGTCTCTGGGTTCCACCGAAGCCGGGAGTGATTCCCAGTCCTACTTCGGGCTGTCCGAATACTGCATTATCGGAACAGATTCTGATATCACAGCTCATGGAGATCTCACATCCACCACCCAGAGCGAAGCCGTTGACAGCTGCGATCACGGGAATGGGGAAGGTCTCGATCTTGCGGAACACATCGTTACCCTTCTTGCCGAATGCTTCGCCTTCTGCCTTGGTCAGGCTGCTCATCTCTCCGATATCTGCGCCTGCCACGAAGGACTTGGCACCTGCACCGGTGATCACCAGGCAGCGAACCGTTGCCAGATCTACTGCATCCAATGTAGCGTTCAGTTCATCCAGTACCTGAGAATTCAGAGCGTTCAGTGCTTTCTCACGGTTAATGGTGATGGTTGCCACATTACCATTCTGCTCATACAAAATGTAATCCATGTTTTTACCTCATTTCACATTTCTATTCGTGTTTTCAAAACCACACTAAGGCGATAGAGATTCTACCGCCCCAGCGAATATTTATAAAATTAATCCTCGATCTTAACGATGGTGGAGCAGCCCATGCCACCGCCGATGCACAGAGTAGCCAGACCGGTCTTGGCACCTCTTGCCTGCATCTCATGCAGCAGAGTTACCAGGATACGGCATCCGGAAGCTCCTACGGGATGACCAAGCGCGATAGCACCGCCGTTGGGGTTCAGCTGCTTATCTACATCGATGCCCAGTTCCTTACCAACTGCTACGGACTGTGCCGCGAATGCTTCGTTAGCCTCGATGATATCGAAGTCTTCGATCTTCATACCGGTCTTAGCCATTACCTTCTTGGTAGAAGCTACAGGGCCGATACCCATAACCTCGGGACGAACACCAGCCAGAGCGCCTGCTACGAAAGTAGCCATAGGCTTAACGCCCAGCTCCTTAGCCTTCTCCTCGCTCATAACAACGATAGCTGCTGCACCGTCGTTGATACCGGAAGCGTTACCTGCGGTAACGAATCCACCGGGATTGATGGCACGAAGCTTAGCCAGACCTTCGATGGTAGAACCATGACGAGGGCCTTCATCGGTATCGAATACGATGGTCTCTTTTTTCTTCTTAACTTCTACGGGAACGATCTCTGCCTTGAAGGCACCGTTCTTCTGAGCTTCTTCAGCCTTTAACTGGCTCTTTAATGCGAACTCATCCAGTTCTTCACGGGTAAGTCCCCACTCTTCGCAGATATTGTCTGCGGTCTTAATCATATGATAATCATTGAAAGCGTCCCAAAGTGCATCTTTGATCATGGTATCAACCATGGTTGCGTTACCCATACGATATCCGTAACGTCCCTGAGGAATTGCGTAAGGAGCCATGGACATGTTCTCCATACCACCTGCTACTACGATATCTGCATCACCGGCCATGATCATCTGTGCTGCCTGGTTCACACAGTTCAGACCGGAACCACATACCACGTTCATGGTAACTGCGGGAACTTCAATGGGAAGTCCTGCCTTGATCGCAGCCTGACGTGCTACGTTCTGTCCCTGGCCAGCCTGGATTACACATCCCATATATACCTGGTCAACTGCTTCGGGAGCAACGCCTGCTCTCTTCAGAGCCTCCTTGATAACGATTGCGCCCAGCTCCGGTGCAGGAGTTGTGCTTAAGGTTCCACCCATAGTACCGATCGCGGTACGGCAAGCGCCTGCTAATACAACTTTCTTTGCCATTTGTTTGTCCTCCATTTTTTTGTTTTGCTTGGTTTGCTTTCTGAAATGTTTTTAGATTGTTATTTTTTTATCATTTCACTGTTCCTATTTTAACATAGCGAAATCGGTTTTGCAATGATTTTGTCAAAAAAATAACAAAATAACAAATGAAATTTTTAGAAATCAGAATTCCCGGATTTTTGTAGTGCGGATCCACTCTCTTGTTCCCTCGACTTTCTGCACTTCCTGCGTGTGTTTTGCCAGAAAACAGGTCAGCGGATAGACATCGATCCAGATCTCGTTGTCACTCTCTTTCTGTTCTTCATCAAAGACCAGTTCCAATCCCCAGTGCAGATGGGTTACCTCTATATTATTTACATTTTCTGTGGTACTGTAACCTGTATGTCCCATATAACCGATCACATCCCCCGCCGTCACCACGCTGCCTTCTTCCAGTCCTTCCGCATAGGGGTAGTTCTGCCGCAGATGTGCATAGTAATAGTAGCGCTTATTATCAAAGCTGCGGATACCAATGCGCCAGCCGCCGTACTGGTTCCAGCCCAGGGCTTCCACAGTGCCGGACTCGACAGCAATGATAGGTACACCGACGAGCCCCATCATGTCATGGCCCAGATGCCTTCGTTTATATCCGTAGCTTCTTCCCGCCCCGAAATCATCATAATGAGTATAATCAAATCCTCTCGCAATGGGGCAATAACCTTTTAATCCGTATTTTTTCTGCCAGGTGCTCTGTCCGTCTTCTCCAATCACCTCTGCCTCGTATTCTCCCACCAGTCCTCCCAGTGCCGCGCTGTAAGCTTCCAGATAATACGGATAGTATTTCATATCTTTTGTGAGAGTTTCTATCTCTGCCTCTCCCTCAGCCAGCTTCTCCGACGTCTCGTTCAGGATCTTCAGCGCCTTTTTGTCAAATTCCCCTCCGGTTCTGGCTGCAGTATATGCAAGCAGCGGGATCCACTCCACATGATGTTCCGTGTCAAACGTATCCACATCCCAGTCATATGCCTGGCAGAGCGCTTCATAGGATACGGTAAAGTCCACCCATTTGATATAATCCTTTCCCGCAGCCGAGGTTGCGGTGACCACCGCCTGTTCCATGCTTTCTGTCCGTCCTGTCTCCCGAAGCAGAAATGCTCCCATCATTATAAATAGAAGCATCACCTCTGCCCGGATCCATGCCCGCATTCTCTTTTCTCTGTCCATTCCCTGTCCTGCTCTCAGTTCCTCCTTACAGGTTATGTTTCTGATTTTTCCGGTATTCAGACAATTCGAAAATCTCCGGGGCATATCATTTCCCATACAACAAAACAGCCTGCCGGAAACTCCGGCAGGCTGTAAATTTGTCTTTATTTAATTTTCTGTCCGGTTTTATACTTCCGGCTCGATCAGTCCGTAGGTATCGCCCTTTCTCTTGTACACTACATTTACCTGATCTGTCTCTGCGTTGCAGAATACGAAGAAGTTGTGTCCCAACAGTTCCATCTGAATGCAGGCATCCTCGGGATACATGGGCTTGATATCGAACTTCTTGGTACGAACGATCTTGATCTCGTCATCGTCTGTGTAATCATTCTCTACATAGGCTTTGCTGAAAGAAGCTGCCGCCTGCTGTTTGTCAACGATCTTGTTCTTATATTTTTTCAACTGTCTCTCAATGATCTCTTCCACCAGATCAATGGATACATACATATCGTTGCTTACCTGCTCCGAACGGATAATGCTTCCCTTTACCGGAATGGTCACCTCAATTTTCTGACGTTCTTTTTCAACGCTTAATGTTACATGTACTTCTGTATCGGGATTGAAATACTTGTCCAGCTTGCCGATCTTTTCCTCCACTGCTGCTCTTAATCCTGGTGTAACTTCGATGTTTCTGCCAACAATAATAAACTTCATGCTGATCATCCCTTCCAAGTATTTATTTACAAGGTTTTATGTAGCATCCCTTGTATTTATTGTATAGTCATTATAGCACAATAGCACAGCTTTTTGCAACAATTTAAGAAGTTTTTTACTTGTTTTTGACATTCTGTATGTCAAACTTAAAATCGACAAATCGTGTCAATTTCTGATTTTTATTACATCTTCACAAAACATTTGTTCCTGTTTTTTCGTAAATTTATCCCCCTTGCAGTGCCGGTTTTTCTGTGGATAATGTGTATAACTTGGTGTATAAGTAACTTTTATCCTATTTTAGGGCTTTTTCAATGTGGATAACTTTCTATGTATTTTTACTATTATTTTAACGTTATTACGCATCTGTATGTTTTTTTGTATACTTTGTATAGTTCCGTTTTGTCAATCCCCATTTCATCGCGTAACAATATTTTGACAAATTGCACAATTCGTTATACAACTTATAGTTTTTTGCCTTATCGGCACTTAAGTTCCACTGTCCCCACAGCATCCTGTCCACATGGAAAATAAACCGACCACATGACACGGTGCAATCGAGTAGTCTCGCTCATCGTATACACAAAAAAGGACCTCTGCACAGTACACTATGCAGCGATCCTTTCTTATTTTATATCTTATATTCTTATGCCTTGCGTTCTTACAGCTTACTGCTGTGCTACATCCTTCATGGAGAAGCTGATTCTTCCCATCTTATCCTTGCCCAGGCATACTACTGTTACTACGTCTCCCAGGGTCAGGACATCTTCTACACGGTTGATTCTCTCCTTAGCGATCTTGGAGATGTGTACCATGCCTTCCTTACCGGGTGCGAATTCGATGAATGCACCGAACTCCTTGATGCTTACTACCTTGCCCTTGAAGATCTGACCTTCCTCGAAGTCAGTTGTGATGATCTTCACCATCTCCAGAGCCTTATCCATCATTTCCTTATCAGTACCGCAGATAGATACCTTACCGTCATCGGTGATATCTATCTTCACACCGGTACGTGCAATGATCTCATTGATGGTCTTACCACGCTGACCTACTACATCACCGATTCTGTCGGGATCGATCTGAATGGAGATGATCTTGGGAGCGTACTTGCCAACCTCTGTTCTGGGAGCAGAGATTGCAGGCTTCATGCAGGTATCCATGATGAACAGTCTTGCATCACGGCATCTTGCGATAGCGCCTTCTACGATAGGTCTGGTCAGACCGTGGATCTTAATATCCATCTGGATCGCGGTAATACCTTCGGTAGTACCGGTTACCTTAAAGTCCATATCTCCGAAGAAGTCTTCCAGTCCCTGGATATCGGTCAACAGTACGAAATCGTCATCGGTCTCGCCGGTTACCAGACCACAGGAAATACCTGCAACCATCTTCTTGATTGGAACACCTGCTGCCATAAGTGACATACAAGATGCACATGTTGAAGCCATTGATGTAGAACCATTAGATTCAAATGTCTCAGAAACGGCACGGATTGCATATGGGAACTCTTCCTCTGATGGAAGAACAGGAACAAGTGCCTTCTCAGCTAATGCTCCATGTCCGATTTCACGACGTCCTGGTCCTCTTGATGGCTTAGTCTCACCTACAGAGTATGAAGGGAAATTATAGTGATGTATGTATCTCTTAGTAGTTACATTCTCATCAAGACCATCAACCTTCTGTGCCTCTGATAAAGGTGCAAGAGTAACAACATCACAGATCTGTGTCTGTCCTCTTGTAAACATTGCAGAACCATGAACTCTAGGAATAATATCAACCTCAGCTGCAAGTGGTCTGATCTGGTTAATAGCTCTTCCGTCCGGTCTCTTGTGATCCTTTAAGATCATCTTACGAACAGTCTTCTTCTGGTACTGGTAAACAGCTTCACCAAGAACTGCAAGCCATTCCTCATTATCTGAAAATGCTTCCTTCATCTTCTCAGTTACAGCATCAATATTCTTCTCTCTTGTCTGCTTGTCATCTGTGAATACAGCAACTTCCATCTCTTCTGGAGATACAACCTGCTTCATAGCCTCAAACATCTCTGCAGGAACAGCACAGCTTACATAAGAATGCTTTTCCTTGCCAACCTCAGCAACAATCTTATCAATAAATGCAATGATTGTCTGGTTGATATCATGAGCCTTATATATAGCCTCAATCATCTTATCTTCTGGAATCTCATTAGCTCCTGCTTCAATCATGATAACCTTCTGCTTAGTTGAAGCAACTGTAAGCTGAAGATCTCCATCCTGCCACTGTGCCTGAGATGGGTTAACGATAAATTCTCCATCAATCATACCAATCTGTGTTGTAGCACATGGACCGTCAAATGGAATATCAGAAATAGATGTTGCAATAGCAGAACCAATCATAGCAAGTAATTCTGGTCTGCAATTCTCATCAACTGACATAACCATGTTATTAAGAGTAACATCGTTACGATAGTCCTTAGGGAATAATGGTCTCATAGGTCTGTCGATAACTCTTGATGTAAGGATAGCATTCTCAGATGCCTTACCCTCTCTCTTGTTAAATCCACCAGGAATCTTTCCTGCGGCATACATCTTCTCTTCATATTCAACGCTTAATGGGAAGAAATCAATTCCTTCTCTTGGTTCTTTAGATGCTGTTGCTGTTGAAAGAACAACAGTATCACCATAATGCATTAATGCAGCACCGTTAGCCTGTGCACACACTCTGCCGATATCAACTCTTAAAGTTCTTCCGGCGAGTTCCATTTCATACTGTTTAAACATATGAACTCCTTCCATAAAAAATATATATTTAACAGAAGGTCCGAAACAACTGAAAAACACACCATAGACTACCACCATGATATACATTTCAGTGGTCTCGGGGTATCCCTTCTGCCATTAACAACGCAATAGGGCGGAGTTATACACTCCGCCCTGATTAATTACTTTCTTAAGCCTAAACGCTCAATAAGATTTCTGTAAGATTCAATATCTGTATCCTTAAGATATGCAAGTAAAGCTCTTCTCTTACCAACCATCTTAAGAAGACCTCTTCTTGAGTGGTGATCCTTCTGGTTAACCTTAAGATGTTCTGTTAACTCAGCGATTCTTTCTGTTAAGATAGCTACCTGAACTTCTGGAGAACCTGTGTCTCCTGGCTTTCTTCCATAAGTAGCAATGATTTCTGCTTTCTTTTCCTTAGATATCATGTCTAAATCCTCCTAAATATTAATCTCCTGCCACTAAGCTTCAGGTCGGAGTGTCCTACAGCTGGGTGACGGCTCATACTCGATTATTGTAACACAGGCATTAAACCTTTGCAAGTATTAATTATCCAATAAGAAACATATTTCTTGCAAAATCCGAATCTGCCGCAATCTGTCTCTTCAACCCTTCTACATCTTCAAACTTCATCTCTGGTCTTATAAAATGTATGAATTCAACATCAACCTTCTTGCCATACACATCCTTGTCAAAATCAAAAAGAAATGTCTCAACACTTATCTCCGGTGCATCACTTACTGTAGGCTTAGTTCCTAAGTTAGTAACCCCGTAGAATTTTTCACCATCAATAGTCGTCTGGGTAGCATATACTCCATTAGGTGGCAGGAGCTTATACTCCGTCGGATATATGTTAATAGTAGGGAAATCAAGCTTCCGTCCAAGCTGGTTTCCTATCGAAACCACACCTGTAACATTAAACGGTCTGTTAAGAAGAACATTTACCGTTTCCATATGGCCAACCTTTAATTCTTCTCTTATATATGTACTGCTGATTTCCTTATCCTGATATTTTTCCTTTTCAACAATAATAGTTGTAAATCCAAGTTCTTCTCCTGCTTCCACAAGCATTGCTGCATCACCTGCCCTGTCTTTTCCAAAACGGTAATCAGTACCTACAACAACATACTTTGCATGCAGTTTATCAATAAGAATCCTGCATATAAAATCTTCAGGCTCCATATTCATGAATTCTTCCGTAAACGGATATTCAATCTCAACATCTATGCCAAAATTCTCACACAGTCTGCGTCTTTCACTGCTTGTAGATATAAAATGCTGATACTTCTGTGGACATATTGAAAGCGGCAGGCTGTCAAATGTGAACAGAACTGCAAGCAGATTCTCCTCATCTGCTTTCTGCCTTACAATCTCAATAAGCTTCTGATGTCCTGTATGAATTCCATCGAATTTTCCTAATGTAACTGCACTTTTCTTATTTAATTGAAAATCATCTGTTCCATGAATATATTCCAAAGATGATCACGCCCCTTTACTTGTTGTCTTCGTAAAATATCTTAACCGGATAAAGCACTTCATCTCGAAATTCATATACACCGATAAAGCATTTATCAGAATCGTACACTCTGTATTTCTCATTATCACTGATTGCAGCATCTACAGGTATCTGTTCTCTTGACAGCTTATTGCCATTGTGAAGATACCGGCTGTATTCTTCTGCAAATGTTATCTCCTGATAATCACTGAATATCTTATCTATGCCAGTTATCCTGTCTTCTATTTCACCCTTTAACACAAGAGCCGATATCTGGTTAAGTGTAAGTGTATCATCAAGCATGAATTCACCTACACGCGTTCTTGTAAGCTTCATCATACATGCGCCACACCCAAGCTTCTTACCTATATCATCACATAATGACCTGATATAAGTTCCCTTTGAGCAATCAACAGTAATAGTAACTGTTTTCTGTTTATCTGAAAGATTGATATCATTCACCCTTAATGTATTAATATGGACAGTTCTTGGTTTTCTTTCAATCTCAATACCTTTTCTTGCAAGCTCATAAAGCTTCTGTCCATTATACTTTAAAGCTGAATACATAGGCGGTATCTGCTCATACTCACCTATGAATTCATTACATGCTTTAAGGACATCCACTTCACTCACATTAACCTCTGACTGGGCAACAATTTTCCCTGATATATCAAGAGTATCTGTCGTTGTGCCAAGAAGCATTACAGCCTCATAAGTCTTTCCCCAGTCAGTTATAAGGTCACACAGCTTTGTAGCCTTACCGATACACACAGGAAGCACCCCGACCGCATCAGGGTCAAGTGTGCCTGTGTGACCAATTTTTTTAGTTTTAAGTATTCCTCGAAGCTTTGCAACTACATCATGAGATGTAAATCCCTGCTCCTTATATACATTTAAAACACCATTCATGCATTATCCTCATTATACTGCTGCTCAATCATTTCGCCAATCTTATTAACGATACTGTGGACATTGCCCTTAGCAGAGAATCCTGCTGCCCTCACATGTCCTCCACCGCCAAATGCTGTGGCAATTCTTGCAACATCAATCATTTTCTTTGAACGAAGACTTACTTTGTATTCGTCCTTATCTGTTTCATAAAGGAATATAGCCACTTCAACTCCGTCTGTTAAGCGTAACTGCTCAATAATTCCACCAAGTTCTTTGCCAGTGACACCATAGAAATTCATTTCTTCAATAGATACACTTGAAAATATACATCTGCCATCATAAAACAACACACTTTCAAGCAAAGCTCTTCCAAGAATCTGGTTCTGGATATAACTCTTCTTATAAAAGCTGTTATCGATAATGTCAGAATAATCAATTCCCATCTCCATCATCTTTCCAGCTATATCCATTGTCCTTCTTGATGTACAGCTGTACTTAAACACACCTGTATCATGGATTATTCCTGTATATATGCACTCTGCAACATTTTTATCGACCTTATCCTCGTCAAATGTTGTATAGAGAACTTCACATGCCGAACTTGACTGTGGCTCTACATAATTAACATCAGCAAATGAATTATTGCTTATATGATGATCTATGCAGATAGTCTTATCAGCATTTTCAAAGCAGCTCATAAATGGTTCAATTCTATCCATTGAACTGCAGTCAAGTACTACGAATAAATCAAAATGCTTATCCTCGGCCTCATGCTTAATATCATTAATGCCAGATAGATAATTAAATTCATCTGACGGCTTTTCAAGATAAACAGTAACCTCGCACTCAGGAAGATTCTTCCTGATATAATTATATAAACCTAATGTTGAACCAACACAGTCACCATCAGGACGGATATGTCCTGTGATACCTATAACCTTTGCATGTCCGATTTCTTCAATAATATTCATGACTAACCTCTTTATTCTGTCTCGTCTTCAACCTCAACGTGCATCTTATTATCATGTTCTGTAACTTCATCAATAAGCTTAGACATATTAATACCATACTCAATTGACTGATCAAGAATGAATCTTATTTCAGGAGTATTTCTTAAATTGACAGTTCTTGCAAGCTGTCTTCTTATATATCCTTCTGCACTCTTAAGACCTGTAATCGTATCCTTCTGTGACTTTTCATCACCAAGAACACTTATATATGCCTTACATGTCTTAAGGTCAGGAGCGACCTCAACCGCTACAACCGAAGTCATAGGGTTGATTCTAGGGTCTTTAATCTCACTTCTGATTATATTACTTAATTCTTTCAATACCTCGCCGTTAATACGGGTATTCTTTACACTATTTTTACGCATATATTCTCCAAATAAAAACTAAATCCTATCTTGGCACTTCAACCATGATATGTGCTTCAATCATATCCTCTGGCTGGATATCATTGAACTTTTCAAATACCATACCACACTCAGTACCTGCCTTGATTTCCTTAACCTCATCCTTGAAGTGTTTAAGAGATGCGATAGGTCCTTCATAAACCTTCTCACTTCCTCTTGTTATACGGACAACAGAATCTCTTGTAATTCTTCCCTCTTCAACGATACAGCCGGCAATATTACCAACTCCTGAAGCCTTGAATATCTGCATGATTCTTGCATGACCGATAATCTTTTCTTCATAGATAGGCTCAAGCATACCCTTAAGGGCTGCCTCAACATCTTCAATAGCATTGTAGATAACGCTGTAAAGTCTTAAATCTACCTTTTCTCTCTCTGCAACAATTCTTGCCTGATTATCAGGCTTAACGTTAAATGCAATGATGATAGCATTAGAAGCTGATGCAAGTACTACATCGGATTCATTAACATTACCAACACCACCATGAATTACCTTAACAACAACCTCATCATTAGAAAGTCTTACAAGACTTGACTTAACAGCCTCAACAGAACCCTGTACATCAGCCTTGATGATAATATTAAGTTCCTTCATATTACCAGCCTGAATCTGTTCAAAGAGTGCATCAAGAGATACCTTATGCTTAGTATCATCAAGAAGCTTCTTTCTTCCCTCGCTGATAAATGTCTCTGCTGTACTTCTTGCTTCCTTCTCTGAATCAGCAGCCATAATGATTTCACCTGCATTAGGAACATCATTAAGACCAAGAATCTCAACCGGAGTAGATGGTCCGGCAACCTTTACTCTGTTACCCTTATCATCAATCATGGCTCTTATCTTACCATAGCAAGAACCTGCTGATACAGCATCCCCCACATGAAGAGTACCCTTCTGTACAAGGATAGATGCTACAGGACCACGTCCCTTATCAAGCTCAGCCTCAATAACAATACCTCTTGCCTTTCTGTCAGGGTTAGCCTTAAGTTCATTAACCTCTGCTGTAAGAAGAATCATATCAAGAAGCTCATCAATACCCTGCTTAGTATGTGCTGATACTGGAACAAATGTAGTAGAACCACCCCAGTCTTCTGCAATAAGACCATACTCAGTAAGCTCCTGCTTAACCTTCTCAATATTAGCATTAGGCTTATCAATCTTATTGACAGCAACAATAATCTCAACACCTGCTGCCTTTGCATGGTTAATAGCCTCAATTGTCTGTGGCATTACACCATCATCTGCAGCTACAACAAGAATAGCAATATCTGTAGCCTGAGCACCACGCATTCTCATAGCTGTAAATGCTTCATGACCCGGAGTATCAAGGAATGTAATAAGATTACCATTTACATTTACCTGGTAAGCACCTATCTTCTGCGTGATTCCGCCTGACTCCTTAGCTGTCACATGAGTTTCTCTGATTGCATCAAGTAATGAAGTCTTACCATGATCAACGTGTCCCATAACGCAGACAACTGGTGGTCTTGGAACAAGCTTATCCTCTGGTTCTTCATCTTCCTTAAGAAGTTCTGCAATAACATCAACCTTAACTTCGTGGTCACATATGCAGTTGAACTCAAGTGCTATTTCTTCTGCTGTATCATAATCAACTTCCTGGTTAATTGTTACAACCTTACCCTGTAAGAAAAGCTTCTTAACAATTGCAGATGGCTGAACCTTCATCTTATCAGCAAGTTCCTTGATAGTAAGGCTGTCTGGTAAAATGAGCTGCTTAATTGTCTCTTCTTCCTTCTTCTCCTGCTTTGGAGTCGGTTTCTTCTCTAGCATGCTGTTAGCAAATTTAAGATTTTCCTTTGCCTCATTATCTTTCTTTCTGTCATTCTTTCTTGAATCATTCTTTCTTGAGTCTGGTCTTCTTGAATCTGGCTTTGTCTCAAAAATGAAATCGTCCTTAGGTGCTGAAGAACCTCTGTCATTTCTTCTCTGACCAGAGAATCCCTGACCATCTCTTCCTGAACGTCCGCCGTTCTGTCCGTTATTATCCCT
>ENA-OPMN01000654-OPMN01000654.1-human-gut-metagenome-genome-assembly--contig:-NODE-654-length-12403-cov-1.439423_pt1 | contig 12403 bp, 10 predicted proteins | sample MGYA00241524_ERZ501745 | MGnify/ENA primary metagenome ERZ501745 (study PRJEB25962, sample SAMEA2042567) | human gut metagenome | biome: human gut; feature: human-associated habitat; material: faeces...
AATGCGTTTTCCTCATTATTTCTACCACACTTCCAAAGGAAATCATTATTGATATCATTTTTCCAATAGTTTCTAATCATACTATCCTGGCAATCCAGATGCTTGCCCATCAAAAAATCATCTAAAGAGAAAGTTTTATTTCTATTTCGTATCACTCCTGCTACTTTCCCATTTTCATCTACAATATCTGTCCAATGAGAAACTGCAGAGTACTTCGGATTTTTCTCCAAAAAATCCACATGTCGTTGAAACATATCGTTCTTTTTTAGCCAGTCATCTCCGGCATGCGTATAAACATATTTTCCATTTGCTGCAATCATACATTCATACAAATTTCTTGACAATCCTACATTTTGTTTTCTTTGAATTAATCTTACTTGATTTCCATACTTATTTTCTACCAGCTTTGCTGTACCATCTGTTGAGGCATCATCTGCAACAATTATTTCCACTGTAAAATTTGTTTTTTGAGCCAAAATACTATCAAGTGCCTGTTGAATATATTGATAATGGTTGTATGTAACGACACACACGCTTAACATAATCTCTTCACTCATAACATAATTACCTTATTGGACAAGTTTTCCACCCATCACACCACACGTCAGGTGTTTGAGCCAAATTAAACCACTTTGATGGTGCTACGACAATTTTATCTGAATTCTCATCAAGCCATGCTCCCCACCAGCTAAAGCTACTGTTTGCAATAATATGATGTTTACACATACTCATTAACTGCATGTCTCGATAGCTGCTTTCCCCATGATTCTGATCCACGATGATATATTCCTCCTGGTTAGAATACTCCTGTCTAGCCCAATTGGGATCATCTGTAAAGATAAAGAAAACTGGATTTTTCACCTTTTCCTTCACATAAGAAATTGCTTTTCTATAGTAATCCTTTGTACAGATATTTCCATGCATCGGAGCATTTTTGTCACTGAGATAATCTCCTCTTCGAATATGCATACTGACTGCCTGACAACTATTAATCTTATGTGCTAATTTTCTGTTTTTTTCATCTACTATTGGTGGAAACGTAAAATCATGTCTGATAATATCCGGAATTTGGGAAAAATACTTCTCCGTCTGCCAATATCCTTCTAAGTATACCTGATCCAAATCAAATATTTCCGGATGATATTGATACCCATTTTCCAAAATATGTGTTTTTTTATAACCAAACACTTTTCTCTTTACTTTATCAAAGATTTTTTTTCTGCAATCTCCCAAGCAATCAATGTCTGCCTGCATTGCTTCCGGAATTGCCAAAGTTCCTGCAAAGATTCCAAGCTCATTGTGATTATCATCATATCTCAACATACTGCTGTCTATATATACCTTTCTGCCATTTTGTTTCAGGCTTCTTGCTAATGCGTACTGAAACATCTGATTTCCCAATCTTCCCTGCAATCTTACAATGATCATTCAATCCCTCACTTCTAAATAGCATATTTTATTCAAACTAATTCTTTTCCTAATATACATCATATCCTATAAAATAGCAAATTAATGCTTTAACTGCTCACCGCTGGAATTTGTATAGCAAGTGAATCAACTTATATTGTTGATTTTCCAATAATTTTAACTTTAGCTTATTCATTACCGACAGACTGGATATATATTTATTATGTTTCCATTCAGGAAACTTTTCGTTCATATAAGCTAAAAACTGAGATGGAAACGGGCTATTCGCATCTGCCTTTACTGTTCTGCCGGCTGCTGCTACAAGTATATGATAAATTGCCAGATACTCTAATTCCGCTTCATAGACATTATAGATTTTTTTATCTCGATAAAAGGACCGAATCATGTCCATAGCCTTTAGTATTTCTATATTCTTTGCATCCACTTTACTATGCATGACAGAATCCGAACGCTGCATATAATAATACAGTGGTTCATGAATTACAGCTATTTTATCTGCAGCAGTATAAAACAATGTTGCCCCTACTAGATCTTCATACCACATATGAGTAGGATAACCGAGGCTGTTTCGGATGAAAAGTTCTTTCTTATATATCTTATTCCAAGGCGCCGGATATTCAAATAAAAGCTGTGGATAAGACAGAAGATTGCATATAGGATTGCGACAATGACACCCTGTCATATCCTCTTTTCTTTGTCTGTTCTCATCCACAATAACTGCATCAAAGATTCCTATGTCAGCCTGACTCTCTGTAATCACCTTATATGCCTTTTCCACAAAATATTCTGATACGGTGTCATCGCTATCCACAAACAGGATATACTCTCCTGATGCCATTTTTACACCGTTGTTCCTGACTGCTCCCTGTCCTGCATTTTCCTGTTTATAAACTCGCATCTGCTGCGGATATCTACTCTGATACTTCAATGCTTTTTCATAACTATGATCTCGTGAGCCATCATCAATCACAATGACTTCATAATCATTCATTGTCTGATTCATAACAGAATCCAGACACGCTTCTATATACTTTTCTACATTATACATTGGTATAATAATACTAACTTTTGGCATAGCTTTCCCTCAAATTACATATTACGATATATCTCTAATAACTGTTCCATAATAGTCTGTATATCGAACTTTGACTTTACCTTATTTCTTCCGGCAGTTCCTACTTTTCTCTTATACTGTTCATCCAGCAATAAATTACGCAATGCCTTTATCAATGCCCCTGCACTTTGTGGGTCAATTAATACTCCATCTTCTCCATCGCAAAAAGTCTGCTGCAATCCTCCAACTCTCGTTGCTATGGCAGCGCACCCATAAGCCATTGCTTCAAGGACTGCAATGCATTGCCCCTCAAAATAAGAGGGCATTACAAAGACAGAACATTTCTGCAATATATTCTTTTTCTGCTCCGTTCCAAGCCATCCCAAATAAGAAATATATTCATCTTTGTCTTTCTGTATGGAGTGTAGTTCTTCGCTCTCCCATTTTCCGCCTAAATATAAATGAATAGAGGGAAATTCCTGTTTTAATGTTTCTACCGCATCATATAATTCCTGTATTCCCTTTTCACGGCAAATTCTTCCAATATATGCAATGTTACAATCAGAATAGTCTTTTTTACTAACATCATACTTGGGAACTTCAATCCCATTCGGTAATACATATATTTTTTCTTTCGGTATTATATTTCCAAAAAAATCTTTCCAAATAGGTGCTAAAACCAAAAATACATCTGCCATATCTAATATCGTATATCTTATTTTTCTCCTGATTCCTTTTACATCTGAGTCAAAGAAATGTTCTACATCCCCACCATGCTGATGAATAATCAATTTCTTATGGAATAATTTAGATACACATATAAAATATATTTTTCTATAATAGCTGGCATCTGCTGCCATATTTACATGTATAATATCATATTTCGATACACATAATGCGAAGCGGATATAGGACTGCAGTGCTTTAATTAACTTTTTTACTTTTTTTCCGTCTACCATCGTACCTATATAATGTAATTGAACCTTCTTATCCAGTCCGGCTCTATAGTAGTTATTTACGACTCCGGATATTCCACCCTGAACACTCCTATCAGGTCCCACCATAAGTATCCGCATCCTTGATTCTCCTTGCTGATTATCAACTGATTAATTTGAAGTTAACTGATAAAATGAATTGAGACGGTTCTTCGAATCAAACATATAATTATAAATCAACTGATTATATAAGTTAAATTCTTTTACCCCATTCTGCAGCATATCTGTCTTAAGCTTATATTGGTTCTGTGCATCAATTGTGCAGACTGAATTAATTACCGGTAATTCTTCCCTCATTTTCTGTAGATACTTCTGCATACCAGTCATAGGAAAATCCAATCTCTCACACAATAACGTACTCAAGTAATTTATACTCATTTTCTCTATCTTCTCTTCTTTCATATCATAGTTACTCCATATAAAAAATGGAACTTGATACATCTTCTGTCTGTCCTCTAATGTAAAATCCGATTCACTCTTATTCATTGCCATTTCAATAAATCCGGTCTCTATAGCCGGTTGATGGTCTCCATAAAAAACTACAATTGTAGGTTCTTCATAATCCTTCAAATATGTCAAGAGCTCTTCTAATGCTCTGTCACTCTCATGCACTAATGTAAGGTAATTCTCTGTCTCTGTATATTGTCCCTCATGTCCAAGAATTGATATCTTTTCAGGAAGTTCCGATATTTCACCAGTATATCCACCATGATTCTGCACTGTCACATCAAAGAGAAACAATGGCTTATCTCTGTCAGCTTCCAAATATTTTTTAACATATTCATACTGAGACGCATCCGATGCATAGGCACGGATATACTCCAGATAATCCATATCCTCTTCATAGATCATCTCATCCACTCCCAATGCCGAATACACGCTTGGCCTGTTCCAACTATAAGAACGGTAAGGATGCATAAATACAGTTTCATATCCCATATCTTTCATTTGAGAAATCAAGGATGGTCTCTCCTCATTCATAAATAACTGATACGGAACTACTCTTTCAGAAAAATACGCAATCGAGCATCCTGTCAGGAATTCATACTCTGAATTAGCAGTATTCCCTCCATATACAGAAGAATACAAGGTTCCTTTTATGGTATTCTCCTGTAGGCTGTCTAAAAATGGCAATACCTCAATGTTGGTAGAGTATTCACCTAACACTCGTAAATCTGCAAAGCTTTCATTCATTATAGCAATAATATTCGGTTGCTGTTTTGTTACACCTATTTTTACTGAATCCGATGAATACTGATTCTGTAATGCTTCCAGATCAGATAATTGATAATCCGATGGTTCCCTGACTGATATATCTTTCCATTGCAAATACAGATTTAAAGCAAATCCATTGGTCTCATGTGTAAAATAGTCAGGATTTTTCCCACTTAATGTACCAATTGCTGTTGTAGCAAGTAATACAATTCCCCATAGAACTGCACTGGCTGATAAAATTCCTCTCACGATTTTGGAATTTACCATCATCCTCTCTTCTTTTTGTGAGTAGCCATACAAAACAAGCTGTGTAAGAATAATGATTCCCAGACCTAATGCTGCCTTCATTAAAAACTCTTTATCAAACTCCATTCGATAATTTCCAGCCACAGCAAAAGCTGTTTTCACAGAATATAGATCACCTGCTGATATAGGTGTTCTTCTTATTGCTTTCACAATCAGATTTGTCACTGCTACTGCAATGAATACAATCTCAGATATTATATATGATATTTTTTTTCTGCCAAATATACCTGACATCAAAATAAATAACATCAGATACAAGGTATAATTCAATATCCATGTCATTCCCGTATACATAGAGAACTTGCCTATTGCCATCAGATCATTCAGCATCCACATCATATATGCAACAAACAGAGTTGTCAGGATATTCCTCACAACTCTGTTATGGATTTTTCTCTCACTTACCTCCAGGCTCAATAGCAAAAAGGTCAAAAACAAACACGCTCCAATAGTAGTTCGTTCCATGTATGTCAGGGCTGCTGTCATTACTATCAATATACCTTCTGCTAATACTCTTACTCGATTTCTATTCATGCATCTGCTCCATCTCATTTGGTAATATCCAGTCTGTATAAATGCCAGTCACCCCATATGTAAACTGCTGCTTAGCTTCATTCAGGTCATTAACTGTATGACTGAATATCTTAATATTCCATTTATCAAAAACTTTCATATGTTCCTCTGTCACACGATCTTTGCTCATTGTCACAACCGGAATCTGATATTTTAAACATGTAGCTGCTATATCCTCATAGATGGGATAGGCATAATTATATAGTGTATATACATAATTTGTATACGGATAATTGTTCGCAATATACAGATAATTGTCTTCACTATATACCTGAATAATTATTTGTTCAAATAAATCCGGTTGCTGATGTGATGTAATTATGTCTGTAATTGTATTCATAATCGTCTCGACATCATGATTTGAACTACCAAAGGAACTTTTCCCGCATAAAAAATCAATTTGAACTACCAAAGGAATTATCCCACTTAAAATCCGTCATTAAATATAAATCCGGATGATGTGCTATACACCCAACCAATTCTTCAATAGAAATCGGTGTATACTGCCCTTTAATCTTACTTAACATAAATGTATCATAATCCGGTATCTCTGAAAATTCTGAAAAGTCATGAGTACACACTACCCTGCCATCGGATGTAACACTAAAGTCAACTTCTATTACCTTGTAACCATTCTGTATCGCCTGTTCAAGAGCTTCTTTTGAATTAGTATACTCTGACTCATTAATACCTCCCATAGCATGTGCGATTAATGTATCTGACTGATACCATGCATCATCCTGTATAGACAATGGTACCGCTTCCGAAAAATCCGGCTTATTGAACCAATAATGAATATAATTTTTTGCAGCACTGAAATATCCATGTCCTCTCAACTTTTTTACAGTTATTCCACCACACACTCCCAGTATCAGCAATAAAATAATAATGTATATAGCTTTTCTTTTTTTCATATTCTAATACCTATACGACTATTCCAGGCTAAATGGAACTGTATTTCCTTCACCTGTGCCCATAATATTATCTGCAGAATACATAACAATTACCATATCTGGCTGTACTTGATCTATATATGTCCTGACACTGCCTGTAAATCTAATTTCATATAACGTTTCTATATCCTCTACTCCTAATGCGATGTAAGGGATCAACGGCGTACTATAAGAGTCTTTAATAAACAGAATTTTCTTCCCATTATTACAGGTTGGAGCATTATTGTGTATAGATGCCACTGCATCATTTCTATTCATAAAAGATGCAAAACAGTTCTCATTATAGTAATCTATCGTTTGCAAGTGCCTATAATCAAGTAATACATCTTTGAAAGCTCCTGTCTGGTCAATATATCTCTCTGGAATCTGTATTGAGAAATTCGTGTCAAAGTCCGGAACGATCAAATCATAGTCTTCCGGATCAGCTTTCGATAAAGTTACCTTCTTTCCAAGGCTACCCAGAAAATAATTCACATAATGTTCAACTTTATAATAATCTAAATTATAATAGTCAGAGTCAAAATCATACTTATAATTATTATTTAGATATTCCGCCAGAACTCCTGCCATTTGAAATGCCGTTGTTGTTTTCCAATGATGATCCGTCTTGTAAAATGCGCCATAGAAATCTGATGCTATATCGAACATATACGGTCGCAAATCTAATGTGTCTACATCATATGCTTCTAATTTTTCTATTAGCTGATCTGCATTTTCATTAGAATAATCTTCCACACCTGCCGGCAACATTTTGTTTACCGGGCTCATTTTAGCTGGAGCCTGCACATACAAAAAATCAATATTCTGTGATTCTACATAATCTTTCAGACTATTGACATGCTCAGCTAAAGGAGCTATATCGCACTCATTATGAGTCTGTGCTAAATATCCATTCTGAAGTACGACTACCCCATCAGCCTCACTTTTACTTGTCATATTCCAATGTATTAGCGAATCGTAAGCATATGCTTTTTCTACAAAAAACGTGCGATGGGTTAAATATGAAGTGCAATAATCATTTACAACATTTTCAATATACTTGACTTTCTGCTTATATCTTGATATTAATGACTCCTTTTTTTCTGTTGCTTCCACATCTTGGGATTGATTTTGAAATGGATACATCTTCTCCCAGTCGATCTGAGCAAAGGTATCACCTGTCACCTCATCTACCGCATCTACAGTACTTACTCCCTGCAATGCCCATACAGTAAAATCATTGCTCACATTTAACTTTTCAACAACAATATTTTTTATAAATAATCTTGCAATTATAGTTACCATAAAAATACATAGAACTAAAAATGCCAATTTACACAAGATACTTTGTACTTTTTTCATTTCTTCAACTTTCTACTAGAAATTAAAATAAATAAATGGATTATATGTTGATTTAATACTTACCAATACCGCTAATGCAAAAACTACTATTGTTGCAATACTTACAAACACATTTTTTATCATTCCCGGCACTTTCTTATTTTCTTTTAACCATGGAATTATTGGTACGCTGAATATCAATGCTGCTATCAATACATATTTTGCATTTCCTATATATTCTATAAACACATCATCTATTCCCTGTGTAACACCAATTCCAAACATACCTTTCAGATAGCTCCATGCATAGTTTACACTATCTGCCCTAAATAGTACATATCCAATACATACCAGAAACATTGTTCGAACTATTCTGAAAATGTCGAACCATTTACTACCGGTAAATGCATGCTCTTTGTTCCACTTTTTCATAGGTTTCTTCACAATATGAGACAGTGAGATCAATACGCCATAGTATACTCCCCACAATATGTAGGTCCAGTTGGCTCCATGCCAGATACCAGTAGCTGTCCATACAATCATTGTTGCCACTAAGGTAGGAATCAGTTTGGCGACATCTTTTGAAAATTTCTTTTTACTCCAGTTAGACAGTCTGATACACCAATTGCTCCGAATAACTGGATAGAATAAATAGTCTCTAAACCATTCGCTTACCGAAATATGCCATCTTCTCCAGAATTCCGGTATGGATTTGGATATATATGGATAATTAAAGTTCTCATTGAAGGTAAATCCGAATACTCTTCCCAAACCAATTGCCATATCTGAATATCCTGAAAAGTCAAAGTATATCTGCAATGCATACCCTATGCAGCCTAACCATAAAGTAGCTACACTACGATTCTCCATAAGAAATATATTATCCACCATCATAGCCAGATAATTTGCAATCAGTACCTTCTTACCCAGTCCAAATACAAATCTTGTAAAGCCATCTGTAAAGTCCTGTGCACTCTCTTCTCTTGATTGAATCTCTTCTGCTACCACTGAATATCGCACAATAGGACCAGCAACAAGCTGCGGAAACATTGCGATATATAATGCAACATTTAATACATTCTTCTGAACCTTCGCATTCCCATAATATACATCCAATACGTAAGACAATATTTGAAAAGTAAAGAATGATATACCTATCGGTAATGCAATATTGATTACTATACCTTGGTCATGAATCAGTAATCCAATATTCTGCAGCACAAAAGTTAAATATTTAAAAATAAACAGTATTCCCAGATTATAAAATACTGCAAATCTGACAATATGCTTTTGCATTTTTATATTCTCTGCATTTTTATCAATCTGCAATGCAAGGAACCAATTCACTACAATTGATAGAAGCATAAGGAATATAAATACCGGCTCTCCCCATCCATAAAATCCAAGACTCATGATGAGAAGAACTATATTCCTGTATTCTCTTTTCTTACACAGTGGATTAAAATACATCAATAATGTAATTGGCAAGAATAAAAACAAAAATACCGTAGACGAAAATACCATCTTATCGTTTCCTTTTCTATATTACTTGATCAGGCCTAATGCCTGCCTTAATTTCTTGAATCTTCTTGGTCTGTTTTCCCATTTATACTGTATGTAAGCACTACACTCAGGTAATTTCGCCTCAAAGGCAACCTCATCATTCATCCAGTCATTGACCTCACACAGAGATGTGAAGATGATAGGCAGAATACGCTCAATCTGATGTGCCTCTGATGGGAAGCTTGGGTCCATGGCATAGTTCATAATCTTATTCAGATTTCGGTAGAATTCTCTGCTGTGCTTTAAGATCTGTTCTCTTCGCACAATGAAACAGGCTCCCGGTGAGAACATGCAGTATTGTGGGATCATTGGCTCCTTATAGATGAATCTGAGCAGATCATCCACATCATTGAAATATTTCTTAGGATGATTGGGAGAGTCTACATACCATGAGTTATTCTTCTCTACATAGACATTCTCCATTGCAAGAAATGTACTTCCAATCTCATTCTTTTCTTTATTTTCATTATATTTTGAGAAACGATTCCAATACTGCTTCTCATCATACAGGAAGGTAAAGGTCTTATTATCATATACCTGTTCAAAGAATTCTCTGGAACAGTGTCGTCCTATCATATTGCCTTTTAACAGGCAGATCACTTCCGGCAGGTTATCATAATGCTCATCGAAGTAGGAGAAATAAGTAGTAATATTATGACCTGTATTCTCTATATCTATCACATTATAGTGACCATTATGAAGCTTCTCCTTCACATTGCTGTCTGTAGAACAGTCATAAATAACATAATCCTTACACATTGTCTAAATATGTTCATATTTATTTGTGAAAAATATATTTTAAAATATAATCGTATTAAAATTATGAATCAGGAAGAAATTATCTGTTCTTTCCATAGTCCGTCTCCTTATCCCAAAATCTTATAACCCATAAGCCAACAATTGCTGCAAACAGCACATATACGCCGTACACATACCACTTCACAGGCACTTCATAGTAGAACTTTATACGAAGAGCTGCGTTAGACACTTCCTGTCCTGCATAGCGCAGTGTGTCCGTCACCTGCTCCGGTGCTGCCGCCTGATTCGCTGCAAAGAAGGATATCTGGGGTCCCAGGTCTATACAGTCCACACTTTCGAGTACCATTCGATATTGCTCACCTTTCTGCAGTGGAGCATCTATCTGTACCTTATACCAGCCATATTCCGGCAATTCAGACAGTGGAATATCCTGGATGAAGCACAACTCATTATTCTGATCATAGATTGAGAACTGCAGCTTTCCACTCTCTGTTGAACACTCTGTTGTATTTATATAAATTTCTACCGCATCCAGTCCTCTGTCAATCGGACTGAATTGCTGTTCCAGCTGATACCCGAATGCTACCGAATTCACCTTTTGCTCGTATGCCGGGCCATTAGTTGAAATAATTTCATTTGTGAAGGGATGGCGCCACGCCATAACAGCTAATATAATTATAACACAGCCAAGATAAATACTACCAATAATGTTTACTTTACTCATATTCTGCTCCGCATCTACTTATGGGTTATCTTATATAGTGAGAATTCATTCTGTTCTATTCCCATTCTTCCTATAAATTCTTTCTGAAGCTGGTAATTCTCCAGTGTCTGTGAATCCAGCCATGGTGTAACACAGCTGTCAAAGAACCATAAAGTGTCATAATCCGTGGAGAAATCCATATTTCCCAGAAATATTGTTCGTTCCTCATCAAAATAAATCTGATATATAAAACCATATATTTCATAATTATATAAAATATAATCATTTTCACCCATGTTCTGATTCATATAATCAAGCAGTTCCTGCGTTTTCGTATTCTCATATTCTTTGGCATAATTAATTCTATACGCACTGACAAACATAACACAGCAGAACAGAATCAGCAGCACTTTAAGCTCTGTCCTGCACTCTCCAAAACTGATTGCAAGGAATAGCGCCAAAAGACCTGCACATGGGATCAGATATCTTGCGATAAAAAAAGGTGTCACCGCAATAGACACAATAATTCCAAGCAATGCTGTAAGCACTGGAATGCCCAGCATACATACCCCTACAGCTCCACTTTCCTTTTTCTCCCTAATTGATTTCACACACTGTACAATGGCCATGATGCATATTATTCCTATCATCCATGCAGAATAAGGAATATCTGAATCAAATAGGAAGCCCATATATCCAATCACATCTTTTCCGGTAACAGGGTCAATCCAGTAATTCCCAATCCGGTTCGTTGTCTGTCGATACAGAATCACCAGCCATGGAATATAGCATATTGCTACCACACCTCCTGAAATCAGCCACTGCTTTGGTTTCTTCAGAAGAAAAACTGCCAGTATACCATAGATCATTACACAGCTGATCATAGCATAATTATGTGTGTAGCATGCCAATAATGTTGCAATTACCAGCTGCAGCTGATTATAGAATCCTCTTTCCTTATATACTCCATAGGCACTGACTGCTGCCCAGGTTACCCACAGCAAAGCCCATGAATACATACGAATCTGTATTACATATTCCAGAAGACTTGGAATTGCATTCAGGAAAAATATAAACAGAACCGAAGTCTGCTCTCCCCAGTATTTTCTTATCTGAGTTCCAGACAGAATAAAGCACAGTATCAGTGGAAGTATGGAAAATAACTTATAAACCGGAATACTGTCTCCAAATATACTGACAAATATCTTCAACATCAGATAATACAATGGTGGATGTACATCATTAGCTGTTCCGGCAATAATTCCTGCAAACGAATTCTCCCTGATCAATTGTATTGTATATGCTTCATCTGTCCATACATTCTGATTAAAAATCAGGCTGATATATAATCCGCTAAATAATAAGCAGCTTATTCCAAACACTATCCAATATATCTTTCGTGTCTTCATCTTAATCTCTTATGCCTGCCTTTCTCTGCAAAAGATACCCTATTATCATACCCGCACAAGTAATCATGGAGATACCAAAGGCAATATACCACATCACAGGTATCACATATTTCACCTGCACCTTA
>ENA-OPMN01000656-OPMN01000656.1-human-gut-metagenome-genome-assembly--contig:-NODE-656-length-12386-cov-1.741708_pt1 | contig 12386 bp, 9 predicted proteins | sample MGYA00241524_ERZ501745 | MGnify/ENA primary metagenome ERZ501745 (study PRJEB25962, sample SAMEA2042567) | human gut metagenome | biome: human gut; feature: human-associated habitat; material: faeces...
CTGCGGCTACATCAGCAAGGATACATTGACAGTCTGCCCTAAGTGCGGCAGCCGGAATCTGGACTACCTTACCCGTGTCATCGGCTACCTGAAGCGCGTTTCGTCATTCAGCGAGATGCGTCAGGAAGAGGCGCGCCACCGTTTCTATGCCGGGGAGGAAGGTCAATGCTGAAGTACGTTCCTCAGATGACGAGCGTCGTGATGGAGGAAATACCCGATAGAGTGACGTTGGCAGTGGACATTTCGAACTGTACGGGACTTTGTGAGGGATGCCATTCTCCATTTCTGCGCGGCGATGTAGGCGAGGAACTTACGCCGGAGGTCGTGGACAGGCTGATAGGCGACAATTTCGGCGTGAACTGTTTTCTGCTGCTCGGTGAGGGCAATGACCGCAAGGCACTGACGGATATCTCATCGTATGCGAAGCGTGCGCATCCGTCTCTCGAGTTGGCCTTGTATTCCGGCAGGGAGACGGTCGAGGATGACATCTTCGACATTTTCGATTACGTGAAGGTAGGGCCTTACCGCCCTTCATGCGGTCCGCTGAACAGCCGTACTACCAACCAGAGACTGTATAAGGTGAAGCACGGCAGCACCCTCACGGACGGAAAATCCTACACTCTCGAAGACATCACCTCCCGTTTCTGGCACAAAGGCATTGACCCGTCTGCGCATTGAGTACATTGACATAAATCCTATCTGAAATCATGGCACTGGAAATCGAAAGAAAGTTCAAGGTGACAGGGGAGTTCAAGTCCCTTGCGAAGTCGTCGTCTCATATCTGCCAGGGCTATCTGTGCGCTGATGGCGTCAGAACCGTGCGTGTCAGGCTGCGTGACGACAAGGGCTACCTTACGATCAAGGGAAAGAGCGATGCGGCTGGCCTGAGCAGATTCGAGTGGGAAAAGGAAATCAGTGCGGACGATGCGCGAGAACTGCTGAAATTGTGTCATCCCGGAGCCATCGACAAGACAAGGTATCTTGTGGATTATCAGGGCCATACGTTCGAGGTGGATGAGTTCTACGGAGACAATGAGGGCCTGCTCATGGCTGAAGTGGAACTGAAAAGCCAGGACGAACCATTTGAAAGGCCATCCTGGCTTGGGGAAGAGGTCACGGGCGACAGACGCTATTACAATGCGGCATTGACCCGTAACCCTTATAAGAACTGGAAGTGATTACTGCAGTCTGAAAAGCTGGGCCTGCTTGTAATCCTCTGATTCCGGTGCGAACACTCCGAAATTCTTTTTGCCCGTGAAGAATCCTATGCCGCCTATTCTGCCCGTAGGCTCTCCTGCGATCTTGAATTCGTGTGAAGAGATCAGGACTTTTCCGTCAGTTACAGTGATGCCCCAGAAGAAGTTGGACATAGTCGTGGTTACAACATTACAGTACCAGAATTTTCCTACATAGCTGACGGCCTCTGATACATTGCCCGGAGCTTTCAGATATGGCTTTGAACCAAGACCGCTCATCTTGATGGCATATTTTCCTGCATATGAGTCTGTTCCGTCCTCGATCGTTACTGAATAATTCATGATTTCGTCCGTCTTCTCAATGCAGCCTTCCGCATTACAGTTTATAGTCTTGCATTCGAGATACCCGTCACTATCGCTGTTGATGGCCACATAATAACTGCTTTCGGTATTTTCGGAAACGATCAGATATGTGCCACCTGCCACTATCTGGGACTGCTCAGTCACTTTCACGAATTTCTGCTCCACAGGCGCAGGCGGCTCGGAAAGCTGGACGCTTATCCTGTAAAGACCTATGTCAGAGGCAGTAAGGTCCATTGAGCCGTCACTGAGCGTATATGTGTTCTTGTCGGTGGTGATTTCCATGCGGACACCTGTGTAGGAGCCCTTTGCCAGAACCAGATATGCATATTTGAAGTCTTTCAGCAGCGGCGTGTCCGGAAATGTGGCTGAAACGGTATTGGATGAGCCCGTAAACTTATAGCCTTTCTCGTAAGCCGTAGAGACTGAGTATGTTCCAATGCATTTTCCGTCGGTGGTAAGCGTGATCCCGGAAAGTTTCTCCTTCGAGTGGCCTACAGTATCGACAGATACGCGCAAGACAGCTGCAAGAGGAGTGAAATCCACATCGATTTCCGCAGCCTTGTCGTCCGGAACATTTGCCAGAGCGACCATCGGAAGCAGTTTACCGTCGAATTCAGCTGTGCTGTTCGCGTCAATGACGGTGCTCATCGGAATCTCAATGCTTGAGGAACCCTCTGTCGCAGAACCGCCCCAGACTGCGAGGAACTTGTCTTTTGAAGTGGCCTGAGCCGAAATGGTAGCCTTGAACTTGTTGTCCTTCACGGTAGCGAGCCCGAATCCCGAGCCGAGCCCTGCCGCGTCACTTGTGATGTAGGAAACCTGGTCGCCCTCTTTCCATACAAGATGGGAAACGTCGCCCTCGTAGGCAATGCCCGTCTTTGTCAATGTAGTGGAGACTGTAATCTCACGCGTTTCGATGGAGGCGCCTTTTTCATTGACCTCTTTCTGGCAGGCGCAAAGACTCAGCGCAGCTGCCGCCAAATAATATATCTTTCTCATTTTCAATGTCTTTTGGATTATTTGCCCCAAGGGTCAATGTCTTCGTCGCCCCAGTTGTCCGTCTTTACGTCGCTGTAGCTCTCAGGATCTTTTTCGAACACTTTGGTCGTGGCCTCGTCGAATGCCAGTGAACTGTAATTTGCCCCCGGCCTTATATATATGGTCTTCAACAGCGGGCACTCGGTCGCGAACAGGAAGTTCATCTTCTCATTGCCGCTGAAATCGAGTGTGGAAACGCTGGTCCTTCTGCAGTCCAAATAGCGGAGCGCCGTGCATCCGTAGAATGAAACATAGGCCAGGTCCGCATTGTCAGAAATGTGGAGCTCGTCGATGGCCACGCATCCGCGCAGGTCGAGACGCTTCAGTTTGTTGTTCTGGAACTCGCACACGCTCATCTTGTCCAATCCCGTGACTTTCAGCTCGGCCAGCTGGTTCTTGCTGAGGAGAACCTCTTCGAGCGCCTTGCATGAAGTCAGGTCCAGACTTGAAATCGCATTGTCGGAAGCGTCAAGTGTGCCGAGTTTGGAAAGTCCGCTGACCTTCAGTTCCTTAATAGCGTTCTCCTTGCAGTCGAGGAAGTACATTTCCGCCGCGCATGGAGTCACGTCCAGAGAAGTGAGGCTGTTGGTGTAGATGGAGAGGCTGCCGAGTGACTTGCATGAGCTGAGGTCCACGGAGGTCAGCTTGTTGTTGTAGAGGTACAGTTTCGTAAGCGCTGAACATCCTGCCAAGTTGACGGATGTCAGGCTGTTGTTCTCAGCCTTGAGTATTGTGAGTGCCTTGCATGAAGATACATCCAGGGATGTCAGTTTGTTCTCCTGCAGGTTCAGCTCCGTAAGCTTCGAGTTTGCGGAAAGGTCAATGTCTGTGAGCCCGCCTGTGAAACCGAGGTTCAGTTTTACCAGGTTCACATTGTTCCTGACATCGACGGCGGTAATGCCTGTCTCGTATAGATTGAGCTCTGTCAATGCGCTGCAGCTGCTGACGTCAATGGACTTGAGTCCTGTGTTCCTGTACGCGATGAGCTGGACGAGCTTGTTGCAGCCTGAGACGTTCAGGCCTGTAAGATTTGCTTCCCAGGCTCCGAGATATGTCAGTTCAGGGCAATGGCTGAAGTCCACGGCAGAGTTGAAATTGTTGCTGCGGATGTGGACTGCCTTGAGCTTCGTGCATTTGGAAAGGTCAATGCTCTGGAGCTGGTTCATCGACATGTTGATCTCCTCGAGTTCAGGGCTGTCCTTGAGACTGAGGGTGGTGATGGCATTGTCCTGAAGGCTGACTTTCTTCAGGGCCGCACAGCCAGTCAGATCCACTTCTGCCAATGTGAAGACCATCTTGCTCTGCTCGTTGTAGCCGTAGTTGTCGTTCGCTACAAGCGTTTCCAGGGCGCTGCACCCGCTCAGGTCCAGTCTGCTGTAGAAGTTGTGGTCAGCATTGACGGTCTTGAGGTTCTTCAGTCCGCTCAGGTCCAGGATTCCGTCAATGGAGTTGTACCTGCAGTTCAGGGTGGTCAATGCCGTCATATATTTGATGCCTTCGAGTGAGGTTATCTCCCTTTCCTGGCAGTCGATTTCTGTGATTGCGGCCGCTTCTTCCTTGGAAATCTTTCCGTCCCCGTCAGTGTCGAAATTCTCCACACAATATGATTTGAACTTCTCGTCGGCGAAATAGACGTGCTTGCTTTCCGCAGCATTCCGCGAGTATTGGAGAATGGTGAACAGCTGTTTGTCAGCGCCGCAGATGATGCTGAATACGGCTGTCCTGTCCTTGTCCATATCGGTATTCTCCGGAATGGAAAGTTCCACGAAAGTTTCTCCGCCAGCTCCGTGCGTAGGTGTTACGGAATACCAGCGCTTGTCCGCTTCGAGTCCGTTCTCGTCCTGGACCATCCAGATTCCGTCTGCTGTGAAGAAAATGTTTTGGGTGGTGGCTTCAGCCTCGAATGTGAGGTTGAATTCCTGGTCCTGGCTGAAGGTCAGGCTGCTTTTCTTTCCGGATGACTCAGATTTCTTGCATCCGCCCAAGAAAACGACACCGACTGCTGCCAGAAGGCATAGAAGATGATTTTTCATAATCGGCTTCATAAATGATTGTTTTTGGTTTTTATGTCGAAGTACAAATATATGATTTTTTTCGACTTCTGCACCATATATTTTCACTATATTTGCCAAATTGAATATAACAAAATGAACTATGATTACATTTGGGTACAAAAATAAATTCAGCGGCGTATTGCGTGCATTGGCCGCTATTGCAATAGGGCTGGTTATGGTATGCAGCACCGAAGCCACGACCAATGTGGTGAAGATAATTGCGGCATTCCTGTTCGCGGCCGGACTGGTGTCATTTGCCTACGGCCTTGCCCACAAGAAGGAGGGTGTGTTGAACCTGATGGTGATCAATGCGGGAGTCGATATAGTAATAGGTATTCTCCTGTTCATCTTCCCGGGAGCGATAGCCAATATAATCGTCACATTGATCGGAATAGTCATATTCATTTTCGGACTGATACAGATATTTGCGCTCGCGGGCACAGCCTCACTGCTGGGCTCTGGCATATTTTCGTTCATACTCTCAGGCGTGGCCCTTGTAGGTGCTGCCATATTGATATTCAATCCGTTCACTGAACGGGTGATGAGCATTCTCGCCGGCATATTCCTGATCTGCTATGGCGTCAATGACCTGATTTCTACCTACCGTGTCAGCAAGGCGCAGAAAGAGTACGAGATCCATTTCAGCTCGACCGAGAGCCAGGACCAGTCCGACATGGACGGATTCGGGGATGTGAAAGATGTGGATTATAAGAAAATCGACGAACAGTAGGTCTGCAGCCGGATAGAAATCTACGTGAAGAAAGTATATAGGATTATAGGTACAGTCAATGATTCCCCAGGATACTGTAAATAAGATTCTGGACTCGGCGCAGATAGTGGATGTGATAAAGGATTTCGTCTCGCTCAAGAGACGGGGTGCCAATTACATCGCCTGTTGCCCGTTCCACAACGAGAAGACACCGTCTTTCTATGTCTCTCCGTCAAAAGGCATCTACAAATGCTTCGGCTGCGGAAAGTCAGGATCGGCTGTGGGCTTCGTCATGGAACACGAGGGAATGACTTATGTGGAAGCGCTCAAGTATCTTGCGAGGAAATACGGCATTGAGGTAAAGGAAAAAGAGGAGACTCCGGAAGAGATAGCGCAGAGGCAGAGGAGCGAGAGCCTGTATCTGGTGATGGATTTCGCGCAGCAGTTCTTCAAGGACAGTCTGAAGACTCCTGAGGGACGTTCCATCGGATATGAATATTTCAGAAGCAGAGGCCTGGAGGATGCCACGATAGACAAGTTCGGGCTCGGCTGGTCTCCGAAAGACGGTTCTGCACTGTCCCGGACGGCATTGGCCAAAGGCTATAAACCTGAATTCCTTACAGCCGTGGGCGTGAGCATCCGGCGCAATGACGGCTCCCTAATCGACAAGTTCTATGACCGCGTGATGTTTCCGGTGCATTCGGTAAGCGGCAGGGTCATTGCTTTCGGCGGAAGGACATTGATTTCCGATTACAAGAAAGCCAATATCGGAAAATACATAAATTCCCCAGAAACGGAGATTTATGACAAGAGCAGCTCTCTCTACGGAATTTATTTCGCGAAAAGCGAGATATCCAGGCAGAACAAATGCTATCTGGTCGAGGGCTATCTGGATGTGCTCTCGATGCACCAGCTCGGAATCTCCAATGTGGTGGCTTCCAGCGGTACTTCATTGACAGTCAATCAGATCCGTCTCATCAAGAAGTTTACCGACAACATAACCATCATGTATGACGGTGATGCGGCCGGAATTCATGCGGCCCTGCGCGGCATCGGACTTATCCTGAAGGAGGGGCTCAATGTCAAGGTCGTGTTGATCCCTGACGGGGATGATCCGGATTCGTATGCGAGAAAGCACACGCTTGACGAGGTCAAGGATTTCATTGACAAGAATGAGCAGGACTTCATCGCATATAAGACTGCATTGCTGAAAAGCCAGGCGGGGAACGATCCGCTGAAGATAGCTGAGCTCATAAACGACATTGCCGATACGATAGCATTGATTCCGGACAAGATCAAGCAGGCTGTCTATGTGCAGAATTCGGCGCAAGAGTTCAATATCGACGAGGAGATGATTTTTTCGCGGATTTCTGAGACAATGCACAGAATCATCGAGGAGGAAAGGAAGGAAGCGGAGAGGGAAAGGCGTCGGGCGGAAGCGGCTGCAGTCAGTCAGTCGGGCGCGGACAATCAGAGTGGAGCAGCACCGCAGGGTGATGCCGGAGTATCTGGAGGTGACAATGCAGGGGAGGCAGGTGGTGACAGCGGATATGATGCGGCCGATGTCCGGGGGAGTGCAGGCTCTTCTGGTGCAGCAGGCGGTTCAGGAAGGAGAACAGGACTTGAGGCCCCGATGATGGAACCTTCGGAAAAGGACCTTCTGTGCCTGATACTCAAATACGGTCAGAATTACCTGGAGTTCGAATCTGATTCTGAATACTATGACTCGGAAGAGAAATGCACGGTGGCGGACTTTATCCGTGATGCAATCGAGGACAACCCGTTCCAGAATACGATATACAAGAGGGTTTATGATATGTATTTCGACATGTATGACAGCGAACTGCCGCAGGATACTATCGTGAAGAGATTGTTGGACGGCCCGGACCGCGTGTCGTCAGGAATAGTAGCGGACCTGATTGAATACAAATATCAGCTTTCCGTGAAGAATTTTGTAAATTCGCTGACTGCTGTGCCGTCATTCCTCGTGCTCAATGTACCGAATGCCATTATGGTATATAACTCGAGCCTGGTGAAGACGCAGGAAGAGGAGATTGCTTCCAAGTTGAGGGAATTGTCGCGGGTGGAACAGACGGAGGAAGTGATGAAAGAGCAGGACGCGCTTCTTGTGAAGATGCAGAAGGTGGCGGAGCTCCGCAAGAAAATCGCTGAACGTCTCGGCAGGGTGCTGTAGAGCTTGGGGTAATAGACAAATAATTAAAATTCAATATATTATGGACAACAAATTCAAGAGAACGCTTGTGACTTGCGCGCTTCCGTATGCCAACGGACCAGTGCATATCGGTCATCTTGCCGGAGTGTATGTCCCGGCTGATATCTATGTGAGATATCTGAGAATGCGTGGCGAAGATGTCCTTTATGTGTGCGGAAGTGACGAGCATGGAGTGCCTATCACCATTGCCGCTAAACGTCAGGGATGTTCACCTCAGGACATTGTGGACAAATATCATAAGATAATCAAGGATTCATTCTCCGGACTTGGCATCAACTTCGATATCTATTCCAGGACATCATCCAAGGTCCACGAGAAGAACGCATCGGAGTTCTTCCGCAAACTTTATGATGAAGACAAATTCATCACCAAGGAGTCGGAGCAGTTCTTCGATCCGGAAGCCAAGACCTTCCTTGCAGACCGCTATATTACAGGAACTTGCCCTAAATGCGGCAACCCGAATGCCTATGGCGACCAGTGCGAGAAATGCGGCAGCACCCTCAGCCCGGAAGAGCTGATCGACCCGAAATCCACACTTAGCGGCAGCAAGCCGATAAAGGTGATGACCAAGCACTGGTATCTGCCTCTGGACCAGTATGAGCCGTGGCTCCGCGAGTGGATTCTCGAGCAGCACAAGGAGTGGAAGACCAATGTCTATGGTCAATGCAAGTCCTGGCTGGATGCTCATCTTCAGCCACGTGCCGTGAGCCGTGACCTGGACTGGGGCGTTCCGGTGCCTGTCGATGGAGCGGAAGGCAAGGTGCTCTACGTATGGTTCGACGCGCCTATCGGCTACATCTCCAACACTCAAGAACTGCTTCCGAAGAGTTGGGAGAAATGGTGGAAGTCCCAGGAGACCAAACTGGTGCACTTTATCGGAAAGGACAATATCGTCTTCCATTGCATCGTGTTCCCGTCAATGCTGAAAGCATATGGTGACGGCTACATCCTCCCGGACAATGTCCCTGCCAATGAGTTCCTCAATCTCGAGGGCGACAAGATATCGACATCCAAGAACTGGGCTGTATGGGCTCACGAATATCTGGAGGAATTCCCTGGAAAACAGGATGTCATGAGATATGTGCTTACTGCCAATGCTCCTGAGACCAAGGACAATGATTTCAGTTGGAAGGAGTTCCAGCAGCGCAACAACAGCGAGCTCGTGGCCATTTTCGGAAACTTCGTGAACAGGGCCGTTGTCCTGACCCACAAGTATTTCGAGGGCAAGGTTCCTGCTGCGGGAGAGCTGCTTGACATTGACAAGGAAACATTGGCGCAGGTGCCGGTTCTCAAGGAATCATTGGCGAAGAACATTGAGACTTATCATTTCCGCGAAGCGCTGAAGGATGCGATGTCCATCGCCCGTCTCGGGAACAAGTATATCTCTGATACTGAGCCGTGGAAGGTGGCGAAGACGGATATGGCGCGTACTGCGACGATTCTGAATGTCAGCCTCCAGATCTGTGCTGACCTCGCTATCGCATTCGAGCCGTTCACGCCGTTTGCTGCCGAGAAGCTTCGCAAGATGCTGGATGTCAGCTTCTGTGCCGGTGTTGACCACAGGCATGGCGAGCAGGAGACCGTCAATACATACAAAGAAGGTGAAGGTGCTGCTCTTCATACCGTTTCGGCTCCGGAAGGTGCTGATGTGAAGGAAGTTGCGGCTGCATGTCCTTGTCAGGGTGTGTGCCTCGGATGGGATGTCCTGGGAAATGGCAATCTGCTTCCTGAAGGTCATCAGCTCGGTGCTGCAGAATTGCTTTTCGCCAAGATTGAAGATGACGCCATCAAGGTTCAGACAGACCGTCTTGATGTCATCCGTGCTGCACGTGAGGCTGCCGAAAAAGCTGCTGCAGCAAATCAAGTGGCTCCGCAGAAGGATGAAGTGGAGTTCGATGATTTCGGAAAGATGGATATCCGTACTGCCACGGTTCTGGAGGCTGTCAAGGTCCCTAAATCTGACAAATTGCTGAAGCTCACCATAGATACTGGCATTGACAAGAGAGTCATCGTGTCGGGTATCGCCAAGTTCTACACTCCAGAGGAGATGGTAGGCAAACAGATCTGCATCCTCGCGAACCTGAAGCCGCGTACGATTTTCGGCATCGAGTCCAAGGGTATGATTCTGATGGCCCGCCAGGGTGATGGCAAGATGCGTTTCATCACGCCTGCCGAGACCTTGCACAACGGCGCCGAAATCGGTTAGGCGCATCGCGTTAGTGATTGAATATCAGCATTTTAGCCACTTTCAGAGTTGTGAAAACAGTAACTCTGAAAGTGGCTAAATGTTTAATTATCAATTGTTTATGCGGTGCGCGTATCGTGCCACATCTACCTGGATATACACCTGGATATACACCTGGATATACACCTGAATATACACCGGGACATCTACCGGAACGTCCACCTGAACATCCACCTGAACGTCTACCTGGACATCTACCTGGACATCTACCTGGACATTCACCTAAATGTCTACCTAAACGTCTACCGGAACGTCCACCTGAACATCCACCAGAACCTCCACCTGAACGTCTACCTCACCTCGCCGCTAACCGCTTCTCGACCTCCGCTTCACCACCTCGCTCCTCAGTCCGTCAACGCAATCAAAGTCCACTCGCTGGTCTTGCCCTCCTCATCTACCGTGAACTTGCGCTCGTAGAAACAGTCGAGAGTTACAGGGAATGCGCTGATTTCCTGGACATTGCTGTTGAAATCCGTGGTGGAGACGACCCTCGAGCCTTTCAGACCGAGCTTCATGTCAGTGATGACCAGTTTCGACCTGCTGTCCACGGCACTGCCTGCAGCCTTCTTTACCTTGATGCTGACCTTGCGAGTCTCAGGGAATATGGTGGATTCGCCTACCTGGTTCTCGCATTTCACGTATCTTTCCACAGGCTGCTCCGATGTGATGGTCCATTCATATTCACGGAAATTGGACAGCGTTACCTTATATGGAGACGACAAGTCTATAATCCCTCCATCAGTGAATCCGGCATCCGGGCACTTGGCCCCATCAGAAATCTTTACGGTCTTGATAATCAGCTTGTCAGCCCTGACCTCCTCGCCCAGAACCACATTGACGGATAGATTGGATGCGTCTATTCTGGAGGAAACCTGCCCCTCGATCTCAAATGAGGTGATCTCCGCCGGAATCTTCGGCAGCTGCATGTCATTCTTGATGCTGCAGGAAACAGTTCCCGCAGCAAGAAGAACCAATGCTATGTGATGCAGTCGTTTCATATCACAATTCAGCCGGGTCGTAAACAAATGAGAACTCGTCCAGATACAGCACCGTGCCCTTGCCGCCGGTGAAGAAATCGCCGTATTTGCTGGCTGCAGCCACGATGACTATCATATTCGGCTTTCTGGTCAGGTCCCTGTACTCGAGTTTGATTTCAAATGGCTCATAACCATTGACAAGACCCTCCTTGGTGCTGGTCACCGTTCCGCTCTCAAGCTTTCCGTAAGCGATGACATCACTTCCGTTGATGTCCACAAACTGCTTCTTCTGAGTGTCAATATGGTACATCGTGGTTCTGTCAGTCAGGAAAATCTGAATCTGGCAGGTGTCAGGACGGCCTTTGAGTTCAGTGTAAGGAGACTTGGCATGAGTGATGGCAACCGGTCTGTAATCCATGTAACCCTTCAGTGCAAGAGGACGCGAATAGAACGGCGTTCCCCAGTCCAGAGTTGCTCCAGGATTGGACAGGCTGGCAATCGCCTTGCCGAATTTGCCCGTGAAGATGTTGCCGGCGGCGAAAATGTCCATAGTGGCCGCGAGACTCTCCAGTTTGGCTGCCTTCTTGCCCTCTCCCGGCCCAGCCACGTGGCTGCTTTCAGGATTGGTAGGAACAGTTCCCAATGAAGCGGAACCAGGGTTCGCGGTATCCCAGATAAGCGGTTCACCCTGAATGTCCGGCATAGGAGCCTTGCCGTTCATATACCATGAGTCGAAACTCATATTGCTCAGGACAGCAGCGGCCTCTGTGGTGAATGCTATCTGCTTCTTGCCCGCTTCCTTGTCTGTCTTGGCGCGGACGACATAGTTCTTGCCCGGTGTAAGACCAGTGAGCCTTGCAGTAAACGACTTGTTCTCGGCGTCAGTCTTTATCTCGCCTGTGAAATCAGTCCACTCCTCGGTCCCCACCATCTTGTACTGAAGCTTCAGCCCGGCAGGTACGGAAGTCGATTTCAGCGAACCTTTCACGTCGGCGAACAGTGCCCATGCATTCACGCTCTTGGCCTCAGCCTCAGAACTCGTGAAATCCAGCAGGAGGTCGAAACTGCGCTCCGTCATCTCGTCATCGAGAACGATCCGCAGTCCGGCCGCTCCGGTATTCGGGTCCACCGTCGCCACCTTGAAGTTCAATGCATATTTCTGCTTTCCTTTCACGTCGGTGTAAGTCTCTGACCTTGTGAAGGTTCTGTTTGCGTTGTTTGTCAATGAAAGTGTCCAGGTCAATGTCCCTGAAGGCTTGAAATAACCTGTCTTTCCGAGTGTGCCCTCAGCCTTGTTCCAGACCAGAGACCCTGTGCCGTTGCTTACGGACAGGGACCAACTCTTGAAATTGGCGTCGAAATCAGCCTCTGCGAAAGTAGGCTCTACCAGCACGTCGGAAAGCGTGCAGGTAACATCTGCATTGACCACCTGGTCCGGAAGCACCGTCACATCGGCCTCGCCATAGTAGCGTGGTGAATCGAATACGGCTTCCACGGTTTCGCGGTTCTGTGCAGTTACCTTGTATTTCGCGCAGTTCAGCTGGAGCGGCTCGGTGAGCAGCGTCCTGTGG
>ENA-OPMN01000665-OPMN01000665.1-human-gut-metagenome-genome-assembly--contig:-NODE-665-length-12325-cov-2.503912_pt1 | contig 12325 bp, 9 predicted proteins | sample MGYA00241524_ERZ501745 | MGnify/ENA primary metagenome ERZ501745 (study PRJEB25962, sample SAMEA2042567) | human gut metagenome | biome: human gut; feature: human-associated habitat; material: faeces...
GGAGGGGTCGATACTGTAATTTTCCACAATCTCCGGGTCGAAGTCGATGCGGATAAGTTTGTTCAGGGCATTCTCCGTCATGACGAAGATACCCGTGTGGACGGGGTTCTGGGCCTGTTCCATGAACTTTTTGAAGAAGGCTTCGATTCCCAGGCCGACCTTGACGCAGCTCCCTGGGGGCACCTTCTCATTCACGGGTTGAATAGACGAAGTTATTATCTTTTTTACATTATTATTAACCGGGATGAGGCCAACGGCTTCTTTTCCCCACCTAAGGAAAAAGTAGCTTACACGGACGAATCCCACAAAGAAAATCATTTATGAACAAAGCGTTACGATTTGTTTGGTTGTCTTTGTTGACATTGTTCTGCGGAGTAGCCTCCGCGAGAACAGTGGTCTTCGACCCGGCGACCGATGTGAGTAGTGGTGCGTCTCTGTCGAAGAGTGGAATCACGCTGACCCTGACTTCGGAGACCACAGAATTTGCAGCGACTGACTACAACGGCACACTGTCTTGGCTCTTTAAGCAGAAAACGGGCTTTGAATTTAAGGCTGATGAGTCTGTCAAGATCAATTCCGTTACCTTTGAGTATCAGTCTGCTGGCGGTTATATTTACGACCGCAATTACACCACGAGCAGTACTGAGTTTGAAGGCGGAAAGACCTATACGGTCAGTGGCGAGGGAGCTTCCAAGTTGAGATTCTCCGTCTATACGGGCCCCATGTATTTTTCCAAGATCACCGTAGAATGTACGGGTGGTGACGAGCCGGGTGGTGGCGAGGTTGGTACGACCTACTCCATCGACGACTTGATGACCGGTGCTACCGATGTGGCTTCCGCTACGCTGAAGTTCACCGACGCACAGGTAGTCTATGGTGATGGCACCAACTATATCGTGCGCGAGGGTGGCAAGGCCATCGACCTGATGGGCACCTCTCTCTCTCTCGAAAAGGGCGCTACGCTCAATGGTACGGTGACGATGAACGTCACTTACAAGAATGGTTTCTTGAAGGCAGAGGATGTCGCTGGTGTCACCAACGGCAACAATCTGACGCAGACCAACGCCACGGGCGAGAATGTCCCCGTGACGACGACCATCGATCAGTTGGCCTCCAACTACAAGGGCGACTTGGTTCTGCTGAGCCAGGTCACTATCTATAATGACGCTACTGGCGATTTGGGACAAGGTGCTGCCTACTATGCACGCACAGGCTTCAATTTCGCTACGCTTACCAACATAGCTGACTTCTTGGACAAGGTGAGCGCTGATCAGGACGCCACCTACGACATCGTCGCTTGGTATAACGAGCCGGGCGCTGGTGCCATCAAGGCTAAGTTGCAGATTGTGGAGTTCCTTGGTGGCGAGGTGGCTAAGCCCGCCGCGCCAGTCATTAGTGGCAACCAGAACTTCACGGGTAGCACCGATGTGACGATCACCGCCGAGGAAGGCGCTACCATCTTCTATACCACCGACGGCACCGCGCCGACGAGCTGGGATCCCGCCTATACTGCTCCGTTCACCATCACCGAGACAACGACGGTGAAGGCAGTGGCCCGCGTGAATGACATCTATAGCGATGTCGCCGAGATGACGTTCACCAAGGAGGAAAGTGGCGTGACGGGCTCTACCATCGCCGATCTGGCCACAGCTGCTAAGAGCCAGGACAACGTGACGCTTGTGCTCAACAACGCTAAGGTCGTCTATGCTCAGGGCAACAACTACATCCTTCGCGAGGATGGCAAGGCCATCGACCTGCTCAACACCTCTCTCTCGCTGACGCAGGGAACGACGGTGAGCGGCCATGTCCAGGTCAATGTCACCTACACCTCAGGCATCCTCTCTACTTCTGATATCGAGGGTGTGACCACAGATGCCAACCTGACCGCAACGGGCGTGGCTGGCGACATGGATCCCATCGCTTGCACGCTTGGTCAGGTGAAGAATTATCCTGGCGACCTCGTCTATGTCGAGAACCAGGAGGTTTGGAGCTACGGCACGACTTGGTACTTCTATGAAGGTGCAAGTTGGACTTCCGTCTATCTCACCAATGCGTCTGACTTTAACATGGTAGCCAACAAGTACTACAATGCTACTCTTTGGTACAAAGAAGTCTCTTATTATGGTGACGTCAATGCGACCATCGTCTCTTGCGAGCGCAACGTCACCTCTCTCGATGCGCCGTTTATCTCTGGTACGGAGACCTTCTCCGACAATACGACGGTGACGATCACTGCCGACAATGTCGCTACGATCTACTACACGCTCGACGGTACTGATCCTACGACCGCCTCTACGGTCTATACTGAGCCGTTCACGCTCAGTGAGTCGGCTACGGTGAAGGCTATCGCAGCCTACAAGTCGATTGTCTCTCCTGTTGCCTCCAAGGTGTTCAACAAGGTGGATGCCAACGCGCCGATGACGATCGAGCAGCTTGCTTCTTTCAAGAGCAGCTTCGATCAGGTCACGCTCTCTCTCAACAACGCACTCGTCGTCTATGGCGAGGATGGTAGCTACATCCTCCGCGAGAACGACCGTGCCATTGACGTCCTCAATACGACGCTGCCGCTGACCATCGGTGCTACCGTCTCTGGTACGGTGAAGCTCAAGGTCAACTATGCAGCTGCTCCTGGCAGCTACGCCGCCTACCCGGGTCTTCTGACCACGGCCGACCTTGCCGACGTGACCAACGCCGACAATCTGACCGTCACGCCGGGTGCCACCACCGATCCCAGTCCGCTGGCCATCGACCTGGCGCAGATTCCCAACTATCCGGGCGACTTGCTCAAGGTGACGAATGCCACTGGATGGAACTATGATATCCCGGCGTTCTATAGCTACAATCCGTTTGTGGAGTTCTTCCTCACCAACGGTGCTGACTATGGTGTCGTCAACTATGGCAGCTACAACGCCACGGTTTGGTACAACGATGTCTCCAACAACCGCCTTCAGGGCAAGATCATCAAGTGCAGTAAGGTCATCACTTCTCTCGATGCTCCGCAGATCAGTGGTACGGACAACCGCACCGACTTCGACGAGAGCACCGAGGTGACGATCACGACCGAGGAGGGTGCCAGCATCTACTACACGCTCGACGGTACGGATCCCACGAAGGAATCTACGCTCTACACTGCGCCCTTCACCATCACCAACAGCTGCACGGTGAAGGCCATCGCTACCTACAACGAAATCGTTTCTCCGGTAGGCTCCGTAGAGTTTACGAAGAACGACTACGCGGGCACCAACACGATTTCCGACCTCATCGTCTATGGCGAGAGCAAGGATAGTGTTGTCGTCCACTTCGAGAATGCCAAGGTGGTCTATAGCGAGCAGGGTGACCTGGGCTACCACTACATCATCCGCGACGATGGATTGGCCATCGACCTGATGAACATCACCAAGTTCACTCTCCCGGTGGGTGCTTACAACCTGAAGGGCACCATGGCGCTGAAGGTCACTTACCAGAAGGGCTTGCTGATCGCCGAGGAGCTTGAGAGCACCAACTCTGGCAACATCTCCTTCGTATGGCCGGAGTCCTACGATATGGATCCGATCGAGATCGATCTCATCGACGTGAAGCTCCACAAGGGCGACCTGCTCAACCTCAAGAATGCTGAGATCTGGAGCTACAGAGGCACGACGAGCATCTACACCAATACGCCGAGCTACATCGAGCTGAAGGTGACCAATGCTGAGGACTTCGACCTCGAGAGTGGTTTCTATAACCTCACGATCTGGTACAACGATGCTTCTTCCGACTACTATGCAGGCAAGGTGAAGGTCATCAAGGCCGAGCGTGTTGATAAGCGTCCGGATGCTCCGGTCATCCTTGGCGAGGAGGAGTTTGTGGGCAAGACCACAGTCTCTATCGCTGCTACCGAGGGCCTGAATGTCTATTACACCCTCGACGGTACCGATCCTACCCGTCAGTCTACGGTCTATACCGAACCGTTCACGATCACCGAGACCACGACGGTCAAGGCTGTCACCGCTTATCTCGACGACTACTCTGACATCGTCACCAAGACCTTCACGAAGGTCGGCGACTTCGAGACCAAGACTATTGCACAGCTCTTCGAGGGCCAGCAGGCTGTCGAGAACGTGAATATCAGTCTCAACAATGCCAAGGTGGTTTACACCGAGAAGCATGACGATGGCACGAAGGTGGCTATCCTCCGTGAGAATGGTCAGGCACTCGACGTCATCTCTGGCGTGCTCGACCTCCCGTTGGGTTCTACCGTCAGCGGTACGTTCTTCGCCAGTGTCGATTTCAATGGTGGTATCTTCACTACCCGCGACGTACAGGGCGAGACCAACAGCTATGAGCTCGAATACACCATGCCGAGCGACGAGGGCTACAACGATCCGATCGAGACGACCGTGGCCGATGTCCACCTCTATCCCGGCGACCTCGTTAGCATCAAGGGTCTCCAGGTGCTGGGCCAGGATGGTCAGTACTACGGATTCACGGAGGACTACAGCTTCGTCAATCTCACCGACAATGATGAGTTGGCCAACACCGTCTCCGGTCAGAAGTACACCGTCCTCGGATGGTTCAACGCTCCGGGTACCGGCTTCGCCGATGGCAACGCTTCTCTGAAGGCTGTCAAGCTCACCGCTGAGGATGCTACGAAGTATCACAACCAGACGATTGCTGAGCTCAACGTCCGCAGAGACCGCGAGGACAACATCCGTCTCGTGCTCGACAATGCGAAGGTGGTCTATGTACGCGCCAATCCTTACTACGGAACGAAGGATATCGCTCTCCGTCAGGATGGCAAGGCTGTCGTACTCTACAACTCTACGCTGCCGCTCGAACTCAACAGCACCGTCTCTGGTACTGTGAAGCTCGACTTCTATGCCCTCGCTGGCATCCCGCAGCTGCGTGAGATCGATGGTGGTGTCACGACTGCCGACAGTCTGAATATCACGGCTGGTGCTTCTCAGGAGGTTGATCCTGTCGAGGTTACCATGGCCAACTACGATGAGCACAGAGCCGACGTCATCGTTCTCCGCCAGGTGAAGATCGTCTATGGCTCTCAGGCTGCCTACGCTATCGAGAAGGATGGTCAGAAGATCGCCTTCAAGAACGAGAATGAGGATGTCGATGTCGATGCACTCGTCAGCAACGACAACCTCTACGACGTCGTCCTGTGGTACAACGGCTACATCAACGAGGCTCCCGAGATGGAGTTTGTCAACGCAGTCAAGGTCACTGACGTGGGTATCTATGGTGTCGAGGCCGACTATGGTAAGGATGGCAACACCTACAACCTCCAGGGTGTGAAGGTGGGCAAGAACTACCGTGGTGTCGTCATCCGCGACGGCAAGAAGTTTACCAAGAAGTAAGTAAACATCTCTCTATAACAAAAGGGTGGGGAACTGATCCCCACCCTTTTTCATGCCTGTCCTCGCTACCCTTGGTGCGAGGCGCCTTCCCCTTGACGGTTATAGTATCTATTGGGTTATAGCTCTTCCTTCAACTCATTGTATAGGTCCACAGGGCCTAAGTGCCAGTATTTGGTCTTCTCTGTTGACAACTTCTTGTAGAGTTTTGAATGATAGATGCGATGAAGGCTCTCCTGCAGCGTAAAACCATAGTCCTCGTGGAGATATTCCACCAGCCAGCTTATTTTTCCTGGCAAAAGCAGATGGAGGTTGTTTTGGCTTATCTGAAACATATTATTTCTCTATTTTAATTGATTCTATGAAATGTAGCGCAGTTAGTGCTTTTTCTGTGTGAAATAAGTACTGGTCAACCAGTTTGTAGGTTTTGAGCTCACGGATAAGTGTCTCGACACTGATAGCTCCAGTTTCGTATAATCCAAATTGTAGATATACTCTGTCATTGGCTACGGGGCCATACACGATGTCGTAATCGTGGATGAATCCTTTTTGGGTTCTATTCGCCATGACAAAATCCGCCCATTCCTTTGTGGGTTCTGAAAATGTAAGTCTTTTAAGATCTGTCAGTCTTTCTTCGTTAAACTCATACACGTTGACATAACCACAGGTTGTGTTGTTTTCAATCATACGTCTTTCCACCCATTCTTTAGCTTGTCTTTCCGAGGTGGTTGTATAGAAGCCTTTGCCATAATCGAGCAAACGATTAGGCTGGAGTATCAAAGGGCGTTCTATGACCTCTAAACTTCCGTGATATATCTTCATATCTTTTTCTTTTTTCTGATTTCAATAAATTCGTCAATCTCGGCTATTAACCATTGCCGTCCTTGTGTGTGAAGCGGCTCAAAGCATTCGCTAAGATAGTCTGTCACTCCATATTCGGAGAATAAGTCAAGCACTCGGTCTCCTGTCAGTCCCTTGACTGCTCCGTATTCTTCTATGCAGAATGAAACGAAGAGGGCTATGTCTTTGTCTTTTTTACTCATCAGAGTTCTCCTTATGTGTTGTTTGCATTTTTGAGATACAAAAATAATAAATTATTGCGATAGTCTGTTATGTAAAGGTATCTTTTTGGTATTTTTAAGGTCGTTTAAGCGTGGAGAAAACAACTCGCCATTCCCCTTGACGCACCGTCTTGTAGGCTCATCCGAGATTTGATGTGGTGCATGAAGTTGTGTCATGAAAAGGTTAAGACGATAGTAAACGACTGTACAAACAAGGTTTACATCGATTTACAACCAGGATCATCCAAGAGGAAGCTTAATTATGTGTAAATTTTTGGTGTAACCCATCTTATAATGAAGTGAAATGCGTATATTTGCACATTATAATTTGGGTTAAGACGATGACAAAGAATACAATGGCAAATAAACTTCCAAGGAAGTTGACTCAGAAAATGCAAATCGTTGGGGAGCAGATCAGGCTTGCCAGATTGCGTCGCAACCTGAGCATGGCACAAGTTGCAGAAAGAGCAACCTGCTCAGAAGTTACCCTATGCAAAGTGGAGAAGGGATTGCCTACGGTCTCCATCGGAATCTACCTGCGTGTGCTCTATGCGCTTCAGTTGGATGACGACATATTGCTGTTGGCAAAGGATGACCATCTCGGAAGGGCATTGCAGGACATGGGACTGAAGAATCGTCAAAGAGCAACTAAAAAAGGATAGAAATGGAACGACTTCGTTCACACGTGAAGACAAACCTTTGCTTGCGTCCCGAACGCATCCCGAAGGCATCCCGAACGAAGGAAGGACTCAGAACTCCTCCGTAGGGGGCGCTTGGATTCTCTCTTTTTAGCTCCCATTGGGTAGGGGAGGATGCCGTGGCTGATCGTCCCATGGATAGTGATCCACTTCGGCGCAAAATGCAAATGAGCCGAGTTGTGTATTATGAATATTCTCTTTTTATTTGAAAAAGGGTGCGGTGATTGTAAAAATGCGCCTAAAATATGAATTTCTATTAGAAATATTTTTTTATTTTCCAATTTTTACTTAACTTTGCGATGCTTGTGTAGCCTTCTGTGGAGAATAAGCCTGTCCTAAGGGGGTGAAACAGCCTACTGTGGGTTTGGCCTTGTGGCAAATAGCTCCGGTAGCGAAGATGGAATGAACGCGCGAGATTCTTGACCTCGTGTCGTCTTGGATGAAAAGAGAAATAAAGGCGAAATTATTTTATTATTAACCAGGGATGCCTCCGTCGTCTCAATACTTTCCCAAGAGTGTAAGAACGTAGGAAGAATTCCATAAAAACAAACAATTATGAACAAAGCATTACGATTTGTGTGGTTGTCTTTGTTGACGCTAATCTGCGGAGTAGCCTCCGCGGGCACAGTAGTATTTGACCCAACCCAAGCGTCCGATGTAACAACTGGAGGAGGGACGACCATCACCAAAAATGGTATTACCCTTACCATAACGAAGCAAAATCCGTCATGGCCAATTTCATTTGACGCAAAGGAACAAGACGGCAAGATATGTTATACTTTGTATCCGGGCTCTAGAATTGAAATAACGCCCGATGCTTCATTAGGTAATATTATTGCGATTACCTGTGAATACTTCAATACCGGCTCGGGTGGAATTTACGAGATGACAAAATATGGAACAAAAGTGCCAAATGGCCAGAGATATGAATTTGCAAATGGAGGTCTCAGATCAATCCCTTTGCAACCTTATTATGGAAATATCTTTCTGACAAAGCTTACTGTAGAATATGACGGTGGAGAAGATCCAGACCCAGGTCCCGGTCCTGGTGGTGACGCAGAGCAGACGACAACGATTGCCCAGTTGATGCAGGGGGGGGGTAAATGTCACTTCTGCCAACATAAAGTTTACCAATGCACAGGTTGTTTATGCAGAGGAAAACAATTATATTGTTCGTGAGAACAATCAGGCCATTGATATTATGAATAGCAGTTTGGCTTTGTCGCAAGGTGATAAACTGAACGGAACGGTGAAGCTCAATGTTACTTATAATAAAGCTTCACAATATTCAACCTTTGCTATTTTAACTACTACTGATATTCCTGATAAAACCAATCAAGAAAAGCTGGCGGTAACTCCAGGAAGTTCATCTGAAATTGACCCAATTCGTTGCTCAACGGTGGATGAAATGAAAAAATTCCCAGGCGATTTGCTTGCTGTGGAGGCTACATGTATAGACCTTACTTGGGGTGAGTTCCAAATTAACGGTAGATCATTCTACACTTCCAATCAGAGTAAATATAAAAATGATATAGAACAGTATGGCTCGTATGATATGACCGTGTGGTTTGATGCTGATAGATGGTCTAATCCAAAAGTGAAAATCGTCAAGTTGGAGCCAGTTATTACGTCTCTTGACGCACCCACTATTACGGGTGAAACTTCGTTCGAGGAAAGTACGACCGTAACTATCAACTCCGACAAAAGCGTCGCCGCTATCTACTATACGACCAATGGTGATGAGCCTACGACCAGTTCTACTCTTTATACGGGTCCGTTCACTTTGACCGAGAGTGCAACTGTGAAAGCTATTGCAACTTATAAAACAGTTGTTTCTCCCGTTACAACCTGTGTTTTCGAAAAGATTGATGCTAACGTGACCAAGACGATAGCTGAACTTGCTGCGACTCAGAATAGCTACCCCATGGTGAAGGTTAGCTTCACTAATGCGCAAGTGGTCTATGCTGATGGCAAGAATTTCATCCTTCGCGAGGATGGCAAGGCGCTTGACGTGATGAATAGCTCACTCAACTTGCAGCAGGGCGCATTCTATCAAGGTACGGTAAGGTTGAAGGTGACTTGTGAAAATGGCATTTTGAAGGCCTACGATATTGTAGGAAAGACTGATGCCACGGATATTAAGATTGTTTCTCAGCCAACGACAAAGCCCAGTCCTATCGTATGTACGGTAGCAAAAGCTGCTCAGCATCCTGGCGACTTGATAAAGCTGGAGAATCAGGCCGTGGAGTGTTCGTGGCCAGATTATTATGTATATCAAGTAGTTGAAAATGGTTGTGCCTATGTGTATTTCTCCAATGGAAAAGAGAAAAACTTGAGGGACTACAAGCAATATGATCTGACGGTATGGTATGACGAATACAATGGTGATCCAAGGGCAACGATTGTGGAAGCAACGCCCGCCATTACTTATCTTGATGCACCAACTATTTCTGGTGATGCACTGTTTATCGAGAGCACGGATGTGACGATTACCTCTCCTGTGCATGTGGAAGGCGTTGCTATCTACTACACGTTGGACGGCACAGACCCCACGACGGCATCCCAGCCTTACAACGCGCCTATCCCTCTGACCAAGACGACAACGGTGAAGGCGATTGCAGTTTATAAGTCTATAACGTCTGACGTTGCTACTATGACGTTTGAGAAATTCGATGCTAATGCTCCGAGGACGATTGCTAATCTTGCCAGTATTAAGGCTGACTTGGCAAGCGTGACGGTTAGTTTCGCCAATGCACAGGTTGTTTATGGTGAAGAGAATAATTATATTCTCCGCGAGAACATCGACGGCGAGTACTATGCCCTTGATGTGCTGAATACGCAACTGCCGTTCAAGGTTGGTGCTACGGTGTCTGGTACGGTGAAGCTGAAGGTCGCCTTTAAGGCCAATCCGGCTGCGAACAATGGCGTGCTGAGCACGGAGGATATTGCTGAAACTTTCAAAGATAATTTGACGATTACTTCAGGTACCTCTGTTAAGCCTATTCCGTTAGAGGTGAGCGTTGTGGATGTGCAAAATCACCCTGGCGATTTGCTTGTCGTGAAAGACGGAAAATGGTACGTTTATGGTGGGTTGATTTATCGTTATGTAAGCGATATTAAAACTGAATTTGATGTGTACTTATCCAACCATTCGGATTATTCTTTCGGCGAAGCAGTTGTTGAGATTGATGTCATGCTGTGGTACAACGATGTATATACGGATGACCAGTCTCCTCTCGCGAAGATTATTGGTGCGAAGGATACTTATGAGTACGTGATGACGGCAGCTGGATGGGGTACGATCATTATTCCGTTCGACTGCGAGAAGCCCGAGGGTCTGACTATCTATGAGTGCACCAGCGTGAATGATGGTAAGTTGGTAGTCGAAGAGGTTAACTCCTTCAAGGCCAACACGCCGTATCTTTTGAAGGGCACAAAGGGCGAGCAGACGACTTATCCTCTTGAGGGCTATGCCGCCAAGCACGAAGACAAATATGAAAAGGGCGTGATGGTAGGTGTCTATAGCTGGCAGGAGCCTCCCGCAGACTCTTATGTCCTCCAGGATCAAGACGCAGGATTGGCCTTCTACCGTCACCTTGCGGGTAACGGAGTGGAAGTAGGTCCTAACCGTTGCTACATCAAGCCGCAGAGTGGAGAGCTCAAGAGCATCCAGTTCCCGGATGATGAGACGAATGGTGTAGCCTATGCCAACGCAACCGACTCTACGCTCGTCGATGTCTATACGACGGCGGGCGTCAAGGTGAAGCATCAGGTGGAGATGGGCAAGGCCCTCAACGACCTGCCTGCTGGCCTCTATATCATCAACAATAAGAAAATCGTCAAAAAGTAAACTACTATGGATAAGCGTAAATATATACGGCCGATAAGTGAGGCCGTCACGGTGAAGAGTTCGCAGTCCCTTTTGGCTGGAAGTTTGCCAGGGCTGAACGGAACAGGACATGACGAATATGGAAAAACCGTTCTTATTGGACGAAAGAGAAATGATATAGCAAGGGAAGTCGATCCCTGGAGCTGGGAATGCGTCCTTTGGGATCAAGAAGCCAATGATGCCGAGGACGAGTAGTCTTTCCGCATTGAGCGCATAAACTAAGAATTGGTGTCTGTCATACAAACGGTATGGTCAGGCACCAATTTTTCTTTCTGACGTGTCGATTACAGGTGACAATGTGGAGTCAAGTTTGTACGCTATTTTGACAAGCCAGAACCTGTGTCTCTTGGCTGCTGGTAGAGATTGGGGGTAGCAACTTTTGGGCGGATAAAACTGGAGGAAGAGCATGAGGAAAGGCTGCAATGAAGGCTTTTGGCCTGGGATGGGCTTTGTTAAATGGATACGAAGGAATAGTTAATGTGGCGTTAATTCATGCTAATCGGCTTGCATTCGGCTGGACGGAAGGTTATCTTTGTATAGTGGCTGCGCCAGGGCAAATGGTAAGCCAGGCTTCTTGGCATAAACGGCTGGGAACGACGAGTGATTGAAATGTAAAATATAATCAAAAGAAACGATGGTGAAAAAGTTAAATTTCTTATCAATAGCTTCGGTTGGGAGTCGGAAAAGACCGTTCTCGTATCGTTCTCGTATCAATCCCGTATTGATCCCGTATCGATCCCGTATCAATCCCGTATCGTTCTCCTATCGTTCTCCTATCGTTCTCGCTTCCGGAAGCGGAAACAATACGGAAACAATACGGAAACAATATGAGGTCGATATATGCTGGAAGGGAGGACGATACGTGGTGGGTACATGGAGAAAACGTGGCGGAGAAAGCCATGACCTCTGCCAGACCTTCCGACGCAGCATCAGGGCAAGCCTTGGCACGGCGACTGCCAGCAAAGAGACGCAGATCGTCTCGCCTTAGCCTCTACCGCTGCTCATACTTCCGATGGAAGACCAGCAGACAGAGGGCGCCAGCCAACGCCATCGGCACGCCAATAAGGGCAGGAAAGTTGTATCCCAACCCCATCGCCACGGGGATTCCGCCCAGAAAAGCGCCTACGGCATTGCCCAGGTTGAAGGCGGCCTGGATGCAGCAGCCACCCAGCATTTCGCCACCCTCGGCATGCTTCACGATCAGAAACTGCTCAGGCGACCCGATGCCGAAAAGACAGACGCAGCAGACGAACATCAGCACCACCGAGACCCAACCAATGGGGGCGAGGAAGAAGGTGAGCAGGAGGGCTGCCGCCGCCAAAAACTGGAGGT
>ENA-OPMN01000676-OPMN01000676.1-human-gut-metagenome-genome-assembly--contig:-NODE-676-length-12242-cov-1.927135_pt1 | contig 12242 bp, 9 predicted proteins | sample MGYA00241524_ERZ501745 | MGnify/ENA primary metagenome ERZ501745 (study PRJEB25962, sample SAMEA2042567) | human gut metagenome | biome: human gut; feature: human-associated habitat; material: faeces...
GCGGTTAGCCTGGTGGGCGGTCTTTTTATGAAGGGCAGCAATATCAACTATCCGGCCGGTACTGATTTTCAGGTAGAGGTTAGGGATAATGTGGATTTGGGCGTAACTCCGGAGGAGCTGAAGGATGCTATGAATCCCGATATTCCGCATGGTCAGGAAATCGTTATTGAAGTTAAATAAGGTATCTTAGCGAATTAAGGTTTAACCTTTCGTGCTTTGGCGAATCTGCGCAGGCTGTGTGCTTGCGCAGATTTTTTGTATATAAAAAGCCGTGAGTGGGAGCGCACGGCGGTGGAAGAATACAAAACTTTATTGCTTGCTATAAATTGTATTTGAATATAGTATATAGTCTCCTAAGGGATTGTACCATAGGAGACTATTTTATGAAAGAAGTGATTGTTTTTATGAAAACAGAAGTTGTTAATGAGCCGAAGCTATATGGATATGCTAGAGTGTCCACATTTCAACAGAAGGAGGATAGGCAGATTATTGCATTAAAATCAATAGGAGTGCTTGATAAAAATATTTATGTTGATAAACAGACAGGAAAAGATTTTAATCGGCCTCAGTATAAAAAGCTTCTAAGAAAATTAGATGCATCAAGTGTTTTGGTTATCAAATCTTTAGATAGACTTGGAAGAAATTATCATGAATTAAGTGAGCAATGGCGTATAATAACTAAGGAAAAAAGGTCGGATATTGTAGTTATTGATGTACCTTTATTAGATACAAGACGTGAGAAAAATCTTTTAGGAACTTTGATTAGTGATTTAATATTAAGTTTATTAAGCTACTGTTCTGATAATGAGTATAGAATTATACATCAAAGACAAGCAGAAGGTATTGCTGCAGCAAAAGCTAAGGGAATAAAATTTGGGCGTCCGCCTAAACCTTTGCCGGAGAATTTCCATGTTATTGTTACTCTTTGGAGCAAAAAACTTATTTCAACTAAAAAGGCAGCTGAATTATGCGGTATGCCAACATCTAGTTTTAGGTATAAAGCTAAGAATTATAAGATATAAAAAAGTATCAGTCACCTACTAGGTTGGCTGATACTTTTTACATATACTTATCGTTAAATTCTTTAAAAATACGGCTAAATACTTCCGGCGATGTCTTGTATCGATGATAGGTTTCATAAAAGAGCTTACTTGCTGAAGAAAAGCCGTGCTTACCATCTGTAACTATATATGTTATACAACCAAGTTGCATAGAAAGACCGTTAATGTTACGGAATTTATCATCCGTTTGAATACCTAACATAACTGCTCTTTTTTTGTATGCAGCTGATAGTTTTTTTAAATCATTTTTTGAAGTTAAGCCATTGAAATAAAAATAGAACAAGGCGACAGCTTCTTCAACGGACCAGTTTATTTTAATCATTTAAAAATCCTCGATATGGCAAAAAAGTATAGGTTTTTAACTTGCTTTGAGTAAGCATAAACCTATTTATATTTTACTACATCAGCTAAATTCACGCAATCAGGCATAAAGTATTTTTGATTTTATCTCATATTGGCAATATGACAAAAACCTATACTTTTTGGTTGTTGTCGAGGCTTAATATGTGGTGTATGAATTGTCAAATAGAGACAAATAATGATGTATGTCCTGTTTGTAAACAAAAAACAATAGAAGATGTTCCAACTGATGTTTTGTGGTGTCATGAATGCAAAATTCCTGTTCAACAAACTGTTAATCAGTCAGACTATAAAATTTGCCCAATTTGTCATTCTAAAATGAAGCATTTATCTACTGATTTACGACCGGTGTTTCCGGAAGAAAGACTATTAGTAGAGCTTTTAATCGGGAAAAAACCGTATGAATGGATACAAAAATCAGTGTGGGCATCTAATAGCCGATATTATGTTGATGGCAAATCTATACCTGTTGCTAGTAAGGTTTTTCAAGCAGCTGATGCTGACGATTTGATAAAAAAACTTGCTGAGTATCAAGAAGGCAATACATATCAGTATTTTGATATGTATATAACGAAATTTGTGCAAGCAAATAAAAATAGATTAAATTGGCTTAAGGATGAAGCTTTTTCTTTTATTAAGAATACAGCAAGCAAGTTTGAAGAAGAACAAATAGTGCTATCTTTTTCAGGCGGAAAAGATTCGACTGTGACGGCAGATATAGTTATTAAAGCTTTGAGTAATCCCAGCTTAGTGCATATTTTCGGCGATACTACTTTAGAATTTCCTTTGACTATTGAGTATGCACATAGATATAGGGAAAACAATCCGCAAGCTATTTTTCAAATAGCGAAAAATCGCGAGCAAATTTTTTATGATGTATGTTCAGATATAGGTCCTCCGGCTCGTATGATGCGTTGGTGCTGCTCTATGTTTAAAACAGGTCCGATTACGCGTGTTTTGAATAACTTATATCGTAATCAACAGATATTGACTTTTTATGGCATCAGAAAGGCGGAATCTGTAAGCCGTAGTAAATATAATAGAGTTGAAGGTAATTCAGAATCTGTAAAGATTCAAAAGCAAACAGTGGCTTCACCAATATTCTTTTGGAGAGATATTGACGTTTGGCTTTATATGTTAGCAGAAAAAATTGATTTTAATGATGCTTACAGACTAGGTTATGATCGAGTAGGCTGTTGGTGCTGTCCTAATAACAATCAGCGCGCTCAATTTCTGTCAAGAATTTATATGCCAGAACAATCTAAGAAATGGCGTGATTTTCTTATAGAGTTTGCTAAAAAAATCGGTAAACCTGATCCGGAAGTTTATGTAGACACTGGCAAATGGAAAGCAAGACAGGGCGGTAATGGTCTTCCTGCGGCAAATGATGTCAAAATAAAATTTACAAATTGTACGTCCGAAGAACATGCCAAAATATATAAATTAGTTCGCCAGTTTGATGATGAATTAGTTAATCTCTTCACTCCTTTTGGTAGAGTAGCTCCTGAACTGGGGCAAAAGTTATTACATGAGGTTTTAATTGTAGATATTAGAACTAATGTACCAATATTATCTATTCAGCCTTTTGGTAATAGTGAATTTGATTACGCTGTTAAAGTAAGAACAATGAACGTAGCTTCTCATGACGATTTACAACGCATGGTAAGCTATCAAATAAAAAAATTTAATGCTTGTCGTAAATGTCTTAAATGTGAATCATTATGTAAAGCAGGCGCCATTTCCATTATAGGTGATGAGTATTATATCAATCCTGATAAATGTGTGCATTGTAAAATGTGTGTTACGCCTAAGTATCTTGATGGTGGATGCATGATGGAAAAATATTTACGTACACTAAGCAAGAAATAGGAGTATCTAAATGTCAATGAAGTTTCGTGCCCATGAAACATTCTTTATCAGAAAAGGCTGGTTAAGCAAGGGAATGAAGAATGTAATAAATAAACCGAATGTTTTTGTAGATAAACTAAATAATCCAATGGATGCTTTGGGTATCGGAGCTAATATGGTAAAGTCCTTGCGTTATTGGCTGCAAGTAACCGGTCTTACTGTAGAAGGAAAAGGGAAGGTTAGAGAGCAGCACTTAACGGATTTAGGTAGTTGCATCTATGAATATGACAGGTATTTAGAGGAACTTGGCACATTGTATCTGGTGCAGTATAAATTGGCTACAAATCAAGAAAACGCAACTGCATGGTACTATTTCTTCAATCATTTCAATATGACTGAATTCAGCAAAGAAGATTTTATTCTGCAATTGCAAAAATATATAGCGGAAAAAGACGGTGCAGATAATAAAGGACATGCAGTAAGATCCCTAGAGGATGATTTTAATTGTATTATCAATACATATTTGCCTAGGTATAAATCTAATCCTTTAAAAGTAAGTGCAGAGAATAATATTGATTGTCCTTTGGGTGAACTGGGATTAGTAGACCTTGTTACAAGAAAATCTTATAGAAAAGCAATGCCAGGCAGTAAAACAATTAACCCATGGATAGCACTTGCTGTAATTTCTGAACAAAGTAAGGGCAGAAAAGAAGTAGCTTTAAATAGTTTGTTAGTTGATGAATGTAGCATTGGCAAAGTATTCAACCTTGATTCTTTAGGACTTCTTGACGTTTTGAGAGCAATTGAAAAATTAGGAGAAATAAAGGTTATTAGGACAGCTGGTTTGGATGTGGTTCAATTCCATAATCAGCGTAATTTTATGGAATGTGTAGAGCGTTATTATGCAAATATTAATGATTGGGCTGGGAGTGAAGACTAATGAGAAATATGATAGAAGTCGCTACAGGTTTCCAATATTCTGTTAATATTGGTTTTGACCTGAATAGTGACGAGAAACTGAAAAACTTTATACCAACCCAGTCAGCATTAAAGTTGTTGGAAGAAATTATTTTAAGTACAAATCTTAATTCTACGGATAGAGCGAGAGTTTTAATTGGTGCTTATGGTAAAGGCAAGTCACATATTATATTGACTATATTGGCCATGTTAATGAAAAAGGACTTGTCTCTTTTTGAAAAGTTACTGCTCAAGCTTAAAGAAAATGATAAGCTATATCAGGCTGTCTTGAACTATTACAAGAGTAATAATAAGATTTTGCCGGTAGTAATTACTGGCAGTAACACGAGCATACCGCAAGCATTTTTATTAGCTTTACAGAGAACATTGGCAATGAACAATATGCTTGATGTTATGCCGGAAACGAACTACCAAGCTGCTTGCCGTGTAATCGAAAGATGGAAAACAGAATATCCTCTAACATACAAGGAGTTCCAAAAGAAAATTGAGCATCCGATAGCTGAATTTATTAGTGAGTTAGAAGATTTTAATATTATTGCATATGAAAAATTTGAGAAAATATATCCTTCTCTGACTGCCGGAAGTGAATTTAATCCGTTTTTAGGCTTTGATGTTATTGACTTGTATGAGGCTGCGGTAAAAGGTATTAAGAGCAGAGGATATACAGGAATTTATGTTGTCTATGATGAGTTTAGCAAATTTTTAGAAGCAAATATTTCTGAAGCATCTGTAAGCGATACCAAAATGCTGCAGGACTTTGCTGAAAAATGCAATCGCAGTGGGGAATTACAATTGCATTTGATGCTTATCTCTCATAAAGAGATTGCCAATTACATAGATAAGCTGCCTAAACAAAAAGTAGATGGTTGGAGAGGCGTATCTGAAAGATTTACGCATATTCATCTTAATAATAATTTTACGCAGACTTATGAAATTATAGCCGCTGTGATAAACAAGAAATTAGACCAGTGGCAGCTTTTTTGTGCGCGAAATAAAGGTTATTTTGATAATACATTTCAGGTATATGAAAATCATAATATTTTTATGGATATGGATAAAATTGAGATTCGAAAAACTATCTACGATTGTTATCCGTTGCATCCAATATCGACTTTTGTATTGCCAAGATTATCAGAACGTGTAGCGCAAAACGAAAGAACTCTTTTTACATTTTTGTCTGCAAAAGGAGTAAGTACACTTGCTACGTATCTTGATAATGTTGATCAGAGTAAATTTGCGTTAATAACACCGGATTATATTTATGATTACTTTGAGCCTTTGTTTAAAAAAGAGGTTTATTCCGGTGATTTACATGATAAATATATTCTTACAACAGCTATTTTAGATGCATTAGAAAAAAATTCGCTGGAATGCAAGATAGTAAAAACTATTTCTTTGATTTATATTTTGGAGCAGTTTGAAAGATTGCAACCAACCAAGGCAGAAAGTTTTAATATCTATAATAATGAATATGGTGAAGAAAAAGTTAACCATGCTTTGACTAATTTGATGGAAAAAGAACTTGTAATCTATCAAAAGCAAAGCAATGGCTTTTTGCGCTTAAAACGCAGTTCCGGTGTTGATGTTCAAGATAAGATTAATGATTTTATGGCTGTTAATGCTAGCCGGGTTTCTATAAAAGAAATTTTAAATCAGTCAAATTTTGATAATTACGTATATCCATCTCGCTATAATGACGAGAAAGAAATGATTCGTTATTTTGCATTTGAATTTATCGAAGCTAGTGAAGTACGGGAAAATATTGATTGGCAGGTAAAGAGTGAAAATAGCGAAGCCGATGGTGTGATTTATGCAATAATTCCCGAAGAAAACAAATCTATAGATGCTATAAAAGATATAGTCTTGCAGACTAGCAAGGGGATTGATCAGTGCGTATTTGTTCTGCCTAAGAAATATCAGGAAATAAAAATGATTGCACAACAGTTTTATGCTGTTTCAAAGCTGAAGGAGGCTTCAGAAGGCAATTCAATATTATTTGATGAATATGAGGTTATCTATGAAGATTTACGTGATGTAATTCTTGATTTTATAAATTCATATACTCATCCTAATAATTACAAATCTGTTTATATACATAATGGTAATGTAGAGCATATTACAAGAAAAGCAGCACTTACAGAATTGTTGTCAAATATTTGTTATAGAATTTTTCCTAATACTCCTGTTATCAATAATGAGGCAATTAACAAGAAAAATATTACATCTATCGCTAAAAATAGCAGAGATAAAGTTATAGCAGCATTACTACGCAATGATATTGAGGAAAATTTAGGATTTTCCGGTAGCGGTCAGGAAGTATCGATCATGCGTAGTACATTACTTAATAAGGGTATTTTGTGCGAAGGCTTTATGGGTACATCCGTTCTTAATATGGAGCCTGAGGATATCCATATGGCAGAGGTTTTGGCAACAATAAAAACAGTTATTTTTGAGGCAAGAACTTTAGGCCCGATACCATTCAGAGAGATTTATCGTAGATTAACTGATGCAGAATATCATATTGGGTTAAGAGATGGTGTTATTCCGATTTATGTAGCTGTAGTATTCCATGAGTTAAAACAGCAAATTGTCATCCAAGATAGTTATGGACAAGTGCCGTTGAATGCGGATGTAATGCAGCAGATGCTTTCTGATCCAGATAATCATTATATTTCTTATTTTGATTGGGACGCCGATAAAGCTGATTTTGTGGAAAAAATGTCAGGTGTATTTTCTGACTATGTTATTGAAACTGAGAAGTTGAATGATGCATATGGCTATGTTGCTTCTGCCATGAAGCGTTGGTATTTAGGTTTGCCCAAATATACGAGGGAATCAAAGAAAACAATTGATGGTGTAAAGATAGATAGTAAGCAAATAGCATTTTTGAGGCAGTTAAAACAGGGGAATGGCAGCCAAGAATTGTTATTTGAAAAGATTCCTGAGGTATTTGGTTATAAGGAGTTTAATTCCGATATATGTAAAGACGTAGCTGCTTATAAAAGAAATATTGATGCTTATATCGATGTGCTTAAAGTAATGTTAGCAGAGCAGCTAAAAGAAATATTTGCTATACCGGAGAATAAGCTTACTTTAAAAGCTATGTCATTAGCATCTGTAATTAAGGATTGGTGCGAACAGTTAGATCAAAAAGTGTTTGAGCAACTGTTTGGCAACGGAACAGAAAAATGCCTTGCTTTATTTAAAACAGTAACTAATGATGATCAGGCTACCATTGTACGAATTGCTAAGTTAGCTACAGGCTTGCGTATTGAGGATTGGGATGATCATACAATCAAAACATTTATGGAAGCTCTTAAAGAATATAAAGCTACTGCAGAAGCGTTTGCAAGCAAGACTGACGATGCTGTAGAAAATACTGCGACAACAAGTAGTTATGAGCTTTCATATATTGACGAAACAGGCAATGCTGTGACAAAACGCTTTGAAAAAGTTGAGTTTAGCAAACGTGCTAAGTTGTTGATGAATATGATTACAGCTGATGTAGAATCTATGGGAACATCTATTTCTGATCAGGAAAAACGACAGATTATGATGGAGATACTACAAAAGTTGTGCTAAGGATGTGAAAAAATGGCTTATTTTGATAATGCAGCTACTACATTTCCAAAACCTGATAGCGTATATGAATTCATGAGTGAATTCTACAAAAATAGCGGAGCTAATGCAGGTAGGGGTAATTATGGTATGGCTCAAAGTGCAGGAACTTTGCTAAAAGATACTCGTAAACGTATTCAAGAGTTATTTCATTGTCCTGTAAAGCAGGTAGTTTTTACACCTACTGCGACTATTGCTCTTAATATAATTATTCAGGGGCTGATAAAGAAAGGAATGAAAAATATCTATATTAGTCCCTTTGAACATAATGCAGTCACAAGAACTTTACATTATTATGAGCAAGCAGGTGCAATAAAGGTAGTTCAATTGCATGTTCAGAAGGATTTAAGCTATGATTTGCCTCGCCTCCGCTATCAGTTTGATGAAGTAAAGCCTGATGCAGTCATTGTTAGTCATGCAAGCAATGTTATCGGACTTGTTGCTCCGGTAGAAGAAATTTTCGCAATAGCTAAGGATTATGATGCTGTTACTGTTGCTGATATGTCTCAAACTGCCGGTTTAGTTGATACTAATGTAGGCTTAAATACCTTTGATTTTGCTGTTTTTGCCGGACATAAAACAATGTATGGTCCTACCGGGATTTCCGGATTTGTTATGAAGCCGGAGATTGTTTTAGAGCCAGTTATTTTTGGTGGTACCGGTTTTGAATCTGCTAATCAGAATATGCCTAACAGCTTGCCAGAGCGTTATGAGATGGGGACGAGTAATATTGTTGGGCTTGCCGGTCTGAACGCTGCTTTAAAATGGCTTGATGAGCAAGGTAAAGACACTGTATGGAAAAGAGAAGTTGAGCACAGGCGAAGACTCTTAAGTATCATAGAGCAATATGATTTCTTAAAGGTCATTGGCAATAATGACCAGCAAAAATTTGTTGGCATTGTATCTTGTGTTATGAATGGAATAAGCAGTGACAGTGCTGGCGGAATTTTTGATAGATATGGTATTTCGGTGCGTACCGGTCTGCAATGTGCGCCTTTGGCACATCAATTTTTAGGGACATATCCTGCCGGGACTATTAGGTTTAGTGTAGGGTATTTTACCAGTGATGAAGATTTTACTGCGCTGGAGAGGGCGCTGGAAGAGATAGAAGATTGCTTATAATGGGGTGATTATTCATGAGCTTGAAAGACTTAAATTTAAAAAGAGAATATAGAAGTTGTATAGATGATATAGCAAAGAAATTTTATATTCCGGTTTTGAGCGAGGGTAATCAATATGATAGAGCAGTTGGCTTTTTTTCCTCATCAATTTTTTCACAAATATATAAAGGTATTAATTCATTAATAAAAAATGGCGGACGAGTAAGGATTATTGCATCTCCTAATTTATCAGAAAAAGACATAGTGGCTATAAGAGAAGGTTATGCTAAACGCGATGAAATCATAAAAAATTCATTATTAAGGGAATTAAAGAAGCCTATTAACGCTTATGAAGAAGAGCAGTTGAATTACATGGCTAATTTGATAGCCGATGGGTATTTAGATATAAGAATAGCATTTGTGGAAAATGATATAGGTTTTGGTATATATCATGAAAAAGTTGGTATTGTGCATGACAGTTCCGATAATATAGTGGTGTTTACTGGTTCTCCCAATGAAAGTGCGACAGCAATAGTAGATAATTATGAAACAATGGATGTGTATGTTAGTTGGGCAGAAGGCTCTGAAAAAGATCGTATAACTGATAAATTAAATGCGTTTGAGGCAATTTGGAATGATATAGAGCCTAGAATAAAGACTTTGGAATTTAAAAATGTAACAGATGAATTTGTAAAAAGATATAAAACAAAAAGTGTTGATTATCATGGTTATACAGAAATCGATAGTGGTATTGAAGTAAAAGAAAAGGCTTTTTTTAGAATACCGGAAAATATAGAACTGCATGAATATCAAATAAAGGCTATTGACAATTGGTTTACTTCACAGAACTGTGGTATTTTTGATATGGCTACCGGTACAGGAAAAACATATACTGCCTTAGGTGCATTATCTTCTTTATCAAAAGCTTTAAATGATGATTTAGCTGTCATAATCGTAGTTCCGTATCAACATTTAGTGGAGCAGTGGGTTGAAGATATTAATAATTTTAATGTAGAACCTATAAAAGCCTATTCTTATTCAGGAAATAAATGGCGAAAGGAATTTCAAGAAGCATTAAATTTATATAATAGAGGTATTGTAAAGAACTTTTGTGTTGTAGCTACAATTGCAACTTTTATATCTGATGATTTTCAAAAGATAATTAACGAGTTTACAAGAAATTTTTGCTTTGTAGCTGATGAGGCTCATAATTTTGGTGCTCAAAAAACAAGAAATATCTTACCCTTAAAAGCAAGATATAGAATAGGTTTATCTGCGACTATCGAACGTTATGGAGATGAAGATGGAACAGAAGCGTTACGTAAATTTTTTGGTAAAACAAGTATTAAATTTACGCTTAAAGATGCTATTATAAATGGTTTTCTGACCAAGTATTATTACAAACCGGTAATTAATTATTTATCACAAGATGAATATGATGAATATGAAGAACTTACTAAAAAAGTCACAAAGTTAGGTAAAAGTAGTCATGAAGAATTTGAAAGCAGTGACTATCTGAAAATGTTATTAATCAAACGGGCTAGAATTATATCTGGGTGTAAAGACAAAATAAAAAATATAGCACAATTGATGGAAGAACATAAAAAGGAAAATTATATGCTTGTTTATTGTGGAACTAATAAGTATGAGTCTTCTATAACGGATTGCGAATCGGATATTAAACAGATAGAACTTATAACAAAAAGAATTAGCGATATAGGTTTGCGTGTTAGAAAATTTACATCGTTTGAGGATAGAAATGAACGCGAAGAGATCAAGGCAATGTTCTCAACAGGATTTCAAATACGAGTTATTACAGCAATAAAGTGTCTTGATGAAGGTGTAAATATACCTAATATAAGAAAAGCATTTATATTAGCTAGTAGTACTAATCCTAAGGAATACGTCCAACGTAGAGGTAGAGTGCTAAGAAAGGCTCCAGGTAAGAAATTTGCCGAAATCTTTGATTTCATAACTCTTCCGAGAAAGTTAAATGAGGTGAAATATATAGATAGTTCAACGAAAAAATGTGATATGACGCTTATAAAAAAAGAAATCGATAGAATGAGAGAATTTGCTGAAGCTGCAGAGAATACTAATGCTGTCGATGATTTAATTGAATCTATTTATCAAGCATATGGAATTTTATAAAGGATGGTATGTAAATGTCTGAACAAGAATTAAAAGAAGAAGCATTGGAGCGCATGATTAATAGAATTTATATATTAGAGCGTGATAATGCTAAAACGCGTTCTAATAGCGATAACAAGATGAAAGAATTAATAAAACAGATTATTATTGAGGAGGCTAACAAATGTTATTGAAGCGCATAAAATATCATAATTTCAGACCATTTATAGGTGATCAGGAAATATTGTTAGATGTTGTTGATGAGGATAAGAATGTAGTTGTCCTCTTAGGTGACAATACGCATGGCAAATCAACTTTTGTTCTTTCGTTTGTATGGTGCTTGTATGGCGAAAGCAGATTTAATGAAAAAGATAGCATTTTAAATGCAAGAGTTGCTAGAGAATTAAAAACAGGAGAAACTGATACTGCATTTGTTGAAATAGAATTTGAAGATGATAGTACTCAATATACTATCAGACGTACTCAGCGCTTTGAGAAATTAGCTGATGGAAACATTAAAAATGGAATAGATGAAGCAGAAATGACACGTACAGATAAAGATGGTGTAATTCGGCGTGTACAGAAGTCAGATATTTCATCTATAGTAAAAACGATCCTTCCTATGGATTTATCATCTTATTTTTTCTTTGAAGGTGAAAAAGACAATGAAATAAATAAAGCCGAATTAGGAGATGCTGTAAGAACGCTGTTAGGATTAACTGCATTTAGTAATATGAAATTTCATATATATGGACCGCATACTTCAAGAAATTATTACAGCAACAGCGTTATGGGAATGTTTGAAAGTATGCAAGCTGGACTTAGTAGTGGTGAAGTAGATAGGATTCTTGCTAAAAAAAATGACTTGGAGAATAAATTGTCCGAATATCAGAAAGAGAAAGATATTTGTGAAGTAAATATTAATGATTATATGCAAAAAAAGATCGCATAGAAGAAAAGCTTAGGCAAGCAGAACCGTCGAAACAATTACAAAAAAACAGAGATGAGCTAGAAAAGTTTATACAAAAGGCAAGTAAAGATTTACAGAAATTCCAATCTAAATTAGTTGATAGCTTTGGTAAAAAGTCAATGCATTTATTTATAAAACCTTTATTAGAACCGGCAATGGCTAGAATGGAAGCAATGG
>ENA-OPMN01000681-OPMN01000681.1-human-gut-metagenome-genome-assembly--contig:-NODE-681-length-12125-cov-2.122370_pt1 | contig 12125 bp, 7 predicted proteins | sample MGYA00241524_ERZ501745 | MGnify/ENA primary metagenome ERZ501745 (study PRJEB25962, sample SAMEA2042567) | human gut metagenome | biome: human gut; feature: human-associated habitat; material: faeces...
CCGGATTGATGTACCTGTCCATGAATTCTCTCGGCATGGCCGTAAGGTCGGAATAGCTGTTGGAGAAAATAGGATCGAGCCTTACCACATTCCCGAAGGAGTATGTCATGAAGACATTCATCGTGAAGCCCTTGAACTTGAACATGTTGCCGAAACTTCCGGTAATTGTCGGGTCAATCGGCCCCTCATACTTGAGGTTGCTGAAATTGTTCATTTCCTGGAACTGGATGTTCGTGGAAGTGATTTCTCCGTCCTTGTTCAGGAAGGTAGGGATACCCATCTCGTCGAGTCCCATGAAACGCAGTGAGAACACGGCACCGCGCGGCATCCCTTCCATGGAATAGCCTGAACCTGTCAGGTAGCTTATCATGGTCTGGTAAGTCTTGAGCTTGGTCACGGTATTCTTCATGTGGGAAAATATGAAGTTCGTGGTCCAGGAGAAATCCTTCTTAACGATATTCTTGGTGGTAAGCGAAAGCTCCACTCCGGAAGACTTCATGGAAGCCACGTTTCCGTATTTGTTGGAAACACCGCCAAGTCCCTGAGTGACAACACTTCCGATAAGGTCGAAGTTATTTCTCTTGTAAGTGTCGAATGACAGGAGGATGCGGTCGTCGATGAAACCGAGGTCAGCTCCCACATTGAACTCATGCTTCTTCTCGTATGTAAGCTCGGAGTTCTCGATGGATGACTGGTAGAGCGACGGCTCCTTGATATTGGTGGCAGGACGCCACGGAGTGCTCGGATAGAACAATGCAGTAGAGTTGTTCACCCACGCCGGGCCCCTGTCCGCTGTCAATGAATATGATACACGGAAGTTCATGCTGGACAATGCCGGTTTCAGCGCATCGAACCACTCTTCCTGATCCGCAGACCATTTGCCGGCGACGTTCCATGTAGGCAGCCAGCGTGCGCTTCTTGCCCTTCCGAGTCTGTTGGAGCCCTCGTAACGGAATGTTCCGTTGATGGTGTATCTGTAATTATATGAGTATGAAGCAGTAGCGGCAAAAGCAACATTGCGCTCGTGCGTATTGTTCAGACTGTAGTAATATGAATTCTGCTCAAGCTGTTTCTTGAACAGGTCCAGGATATAGAACGGAGTCTCACCGGCCTCATACTGAAGTCCCCAACCGTCGAAAGAGCTTGCGTGCCTGTCCAGCGAGTTGACTTCCACCGCAGCGAAAGCATTGATGATATGCTTGTCGGCAATGGCGGTATTGTATGTTCCTGACGCTCTGAAATCCACGCTGAGCGCAGAGTAGTCATTCTTTTTCAGGATACCGCCCTGAGGCAGGACCGTGTACTTGTCCCCTGTAGGATTGTCCGGGTCCTTGTACAGGTAAGGGTTCGCGTTCATGATGATCTTGGTGGCAGCAGAACGGTAAGCCTCGGCCTGGTTGGAATTGTCCCTGATATTGTGCTCAGTCATTGACAGCTGATATCTTACGGAACCGAGGGCGGACAGTTCGAGACCTTTTATCGGCTTCGCCTTGATCTCCGCCTGAAACTTCGTGTCGAGCACAGACAGGTCAATGTAGTTGTTCTCCAGCTCGTGCTTGATATTGAACGGAGCATAATTTCTGGTATAGAACTCGTCCGGATCCAGTGTCCTCGAAGTACGGAGGGCATAAGAATACGGGTTGATGTCGAAGTCACGCTTAACCGAGCCCTCAACAAGGTTTGTGGAAGACGACAGCGAACCAGGCGCCCTCTGCTGTCTGTATGAGGCGTTTCCGATGATGTTCAGGGTGATGTAATCCTTGAATATCTTCTGGGACGTGTTGAAAAGCGCGGTATATCTGTTCACCTTGCTCTGGATCGACCAGCGCGCCCAGAGACGCATAGTAACTGCCTTTCTCTGAACCTGATGTGATGCTGACAGAGTGGCTGTGCTGCACCGTCGGACGGAAAAGTTCGCTGAACCAGTCGGTGTTGCGCATCTCGGCCTTGCGGAGATATGCCTTTCTTCCTGCTTCAGTATTCTCAACCAGATATTTTCCGGTCGTGGAATCGTATGTGTTCATCAACTGGGACATCTTGCTGTAAACACCGCCCTGCGAATTATATACGCTGCTGGTGAAGTTGAGCCATCCCTTCTGGTACATTTCCTCATAGACCGACATCTGCTCCTGTGAGTTCATGATGTTGAACTCGGAATATGAAGGGACAAGACGCATGGTATATTCACCGTTGTAGTTCACGCGGGTCACGCCAGGAGTTCCTTTCTTGGTGGTCACGACAATGACACCCGCCATTGCCCTTGCACCGTAGATGGAAGTCGCGGAACCGTCCTTGAGGATCTGGAACGACTCGATGTCGTCAGAGTTCAAGCCCGCTATCGCGGAACTGATCAATGTCGTGGCATCTCCGGATGACAGGGAATTGGCATCCACATTGACCACATCCTCCATTATGACGCCATCGACCACCCACAGAGGCTTGGAATCTCCGAAAATGGAGGTGGCACCCCTGACTCTGATCTTAGGTGCTGTACCGAAGGTTCCGGATACGTTCTGCACTGACACGCCGGCTGATTTTCCTTCGAGCGAACGGCTGATTTCACCCACACCGCTGATATTTACATCCACGGCTGAAAGCTGGTCGGTCGCTCCTGTGAAGAGACGTTTGTCGGTGGTGGTCATACCGGTAACCACTGCCTCAGAAAGCATTTCCGTGCTTGTGGAGAGCACGAAGTCCACTTTTTCCGCAGCAGGTTTGGTGACATTGGTATAACCCAGGCAGGAAGCCTCGAGCTTGGCTCCTGCAGGCACTTTTGTCAATGTATAATTACCGTCAAGGTCCGTGACGGCAGCATTGCCCGTGCCCGCCACTGCCACGACGACACCTATGAGAGGCTCGCCGGCATCGTCCTTGACTGTACCGCTGACTGTCAATGTCTGCTGCGCGAAAACTGAAAACGTGCAGGCAAACGACAGCAGCAATGCTATAATCAATCTTTTCATAAGCAGCTACTATTCTGTATATTCCTTGGTAAGCACAAGTTGCTGATATGCTACAATACGTGTGGTGAATGCAAAGAATCTGTCACGACTCCACCAGATATTCAACTGCTGAGGGATATCGTTGCTGTTCAGTTTGGCATTCTCGAATGAAAGAGTGACTGTGTGGTTCACATCATCGAATACAGGTTCGGCATCCCAAGCGGCACGACCCTCTGTAGAGTAGAATCCTGACGGATTGGACGAGGTCGGCCCGTTGAAATGCACTGAGTAGTACTTGTTTGCAGCCTCATCTTTACCGAAGCCCTGGATGCCGATTCTTACTTTACCGTCCACCAGCTGGGCTGAGAAAGGATAATTCACGAGCTCGCCTTTCTGAACCGTAACCGAGAATGACTCGTACATCTTTTCTGTCGCGAACACGAAATCGCTCTTGTCTCCGCACTCATCGGCGTTCTTTGCCACTTTCCAAGTGCCCAAGAGATAATACCAGTCCGGTTTCTTAGGAAGTGTCAATGTTACATAAACAGGTTCAATGCTGTTGTCTGAAGGGGTGATGATTGCGCGTCCGGAGAACGCTCTGCGGCTCTGAGCCTTGCTTACGATGAATGTCACACCGCTGGCTGATTTCTCGAATGAGAAGACTCCATCAGGATTCTCAGGGATTTCCACGCTGAAATCAGATGTGCACTTTACAAGTGTCTGCAATTTCTGGTCAGAATCAGAGAACTCCAAGCTTGATTCACTTATGATGATTCCCTTGAACGGAGACTGTTTCACTGAGAAGCTGACGGAATTGCTGCCTTCAGCATTGATGGTAACATCCGCAGTGCGCTCTGTATCACCAGTATATGAGAACACATTGAACAGAACAGAAGAACCGGCAACGCTTACGCGAAGCCAATCCGGTGCAGAAGATTCAGCCGTCAATTTGAGGCCGCCTGTCTCTACGACTGCAGTTCCGAATCCTCCAGCAGCGTCAAACGACGTAGCGGAAACACTCTTCAATTCAATCTCTGGGACTGAATTGTCTTTGCTGCATGACAGACCGCAGAAAAGCGCGGCCGCCAGAGCGATGACTGATATAATTTTTCTCATCATATTGAATAATTATTTTACATATTCTATTGCGACCTGTGAGTCCCCGTTCAGTTTTGTTCCTGCCAATTCGATATGGACATAAATGAACTGATAGGTCCTGTCGCGTTTGTATTCCAATGGGATCTCCACTACCGGATTGTCCTTGCCGATTTCGACATTGATGTCCTTCTTGACGGAACGTACCCAGCCGGCAGCATTGACCTGAACGCGCTTGAGGGTGACATTGTCCTCACCTCTCTTCCATCTGAATCTCAGAGCCTTGACCGGAATGTAATCCTCAGGCTCCATCATGCGGATGATCAATGTGCTGCTGTCGCGCATCTCGAATGATGTCCAGCCGGAAAGCCCCTGGCCTTCAGCCGGTTCGATGTCTTTCGCAACATTGACAAGCTCCTGTGATTCCTTCACGAGGTCCTTTACCGGAACGAAATCGGAGAGTTTCTTCTCCTCAGTGAAATTACCCTCCCAAGCGGCGAAGTCAAATGGCTTGCCCGCTTTTTTGGCATCGAAGAAATGCTGCCATCTCGGAATATAGTAGTCGCGGATAAGACCTGACCAGATCTTGCATGCATAGTCATTGAGGCCGGCATCAGGGAAACTTACACCCCATGTAGTCACGATTCTGCGGCAGTCTTTTTCATATTTGTCGCTCTCCTGCTCACTGTCACCCCATCCGCGGGCAAAGTCTATCCATCTCTGCATACGGGTTACAGGGTTCTTGTCCAGAAGTCTGTCCGCACGCAGCATCAGGTCCTTGAAACGGACCTCCATAGCGGCAGCCTTGTCATTGTCTCCGGCAAGATAAGCCTCATTGATCTGATTTACGAGCAGGTCAGCCTTGCCGAACGCATAGAAGCCGGCCCACAAGGCGAGGTCGGTGAGATATGCTTCATTGTCACCGAGTTCCGAAGCAGCCGCGATATAGGCTTCAAGCGCCTCGAAGTGAGCCTTGGAAACCACGTAACGGCCTCCGAGACCGTAGAACGGCTGTCTCTGGACTACGTACTGTGCACGGCTTGAGCACATTCCGTAAGAGCTTTCGAGCATCTTGTTCCAGAATGTCATCATCGTCTCAGGACATTTCCCGTATCTGTTGATGGTATAATTCCTCAGCCATTCGTGGATATCCTTGTGGGAAGTGCTCCACCACGCATCTGAAAGGATTTCGTAGATTACTTCGTTGCTCTCCACGCCTTCAGGAGCGGTGCCTGCGCCGACAAGATTGCCCATATTTGCGGAGCTGAGGGCATTCAGATGACCGTTAAGGTAGAAGTCCAATGCGCCAGCAGGGGCAGTACGTCCGCCGAAGTTAGGCACGGTACTGTAGATCCACGGCTTTCCGTAAATTCCCTTGGCATAGTTCCATGTATATTCATTCTCCCAGATTCCGTAGTTGAAGTCCACGCTCAGGTCCAGAAGAAGCATCTTGTCATCAGGTACCTTGGAGAACAATGCCTCGATGCTCTCCGGGTCCCAGATATGTCTCTGGTAGCCGAACATCCAGCCCTGAAGCACCCAGATCGCATCCGGATTTGCAGCGGCAATGGACTGATACAGAGACTTTCCATAGTTGGATATCTGAGTATAGCGTTCCTTGGTGCCACGTTCGGCGAACGGGACCTTCATTTCATTGAAACTGTCGGCGAGGTAGTATTTGCCTTTCCCGAATTCCTTTTCCCATTCTTGGACATATGTCTTCGCGATCAGCTGGAACAGCTCCGTTTCAGGAGAAATGAAATTGGACACATAGTACGGGCCGTCATCCCAACCGGTGTGGATGAGGTTCGCGTCAGGATACACGCGCTTGATCGCTTCAGGCACAAAGCCTGCGAAAGCATTGTAAATCGGTGTCATACCGAGTTCACTCATCCTGTCTATCATCTTGTGTTCCAGAGCGATGGTCTTGTCATACCAGCTCTGTGAGAGATGTCCGTCGAGTTCTGACATATTGCCCATTCTGAACCACGGCAAATAAGCCGGGCCAGTCACGAACTTGCCGATTTCCTCATCAGTCAGACCGAGCTTCTTCCATACTCGGGCGAAAATCGCTTCGCTACCGATAGGCGAAAGCGGCATGTTCACGCCATGGAGAGCCATTCTGTCGAGCTCCTTCTCCCAGTCTTCCCATTTCCAGTAAGGCATGGTGTAGCCGAGGGTGCAGACATTCATATACTGTCTCAGCACGAAAGGAGTAGTGACGAGTTTAAGAGGCTGGTCTGCAAGTTTTTCAGGAAGGTCAATGTTATTGACAGTCCAAGTGGACAGACCACAATGGTTGGATGTCACATAATCATAGAAACCACGGCAGACTGCCACAGCAGAGCTTCCCTTTACGGTAAGTTTGCCTTTTCGTACTTCCGTAGAGAAATACTCGCCGCCCTCCAGAGGACCTGTAACTACAAGTTTCACATTGGAAGGTTTTCTTCCGAGAGTTCTCGTGATAACTCCTGAGGCCGCTTTCTCAGCTGCTTTGAAGTCTTCTTTCTGAGACGCTGAAGCGGAGAGGCATAAAAATACCGCTCCGATTACGCTCATAAATTTCAATTTGTTGATTATCATACACTTATAGTTTTATTTCTTGATTTCTCTTATCTCCATCGCATATCCGCCGCCTGCGGCACACTTCTGGACGAGCTTCGACTTGTGGTCAATCTTCATCTTGCGGATAGTGTAAGCCTGTGGGTTTGTCTTGTAGTCCGCATCCGGTGCATCGGCATAGAGCGTGGCCTCATATTTCTTGCCCGGCTCCAGGAAATCGAACGATATCTTGGAAACGTGGCCTTCAGTACCTGCTGTGGAGCCGACAAACCAGTCTCCTGAATCCTTTACTCTGCGTGCCGTGGTGACATATTCGAAAGGCTCGGCCTCCAGATATCTGGCCTCACTCCATTCCATCGCCACATTCTTTATGAACTGGAACGCATCCGGGAATCTTTCGTAGTTTTCCGGAAGGTCAGCAGCCATCTGCAACGGGGAATACATCGTCACGTAGAGGGCCAGCTGATTTGCAATAGTGGCATTGACGTGAGACTTGTTGCCCGGACTGAACTTGCTGATATTCATCTCGAAGATGCCTGGAGTGTAGTCCATCGGACCGCCCAGCAGCCTGGTAAACGGCAATATGCAGACATGCCCCGGCTTGGAACCGCCGAATGCCTGATACTCGGTTCCTCTGGCAGACTCGTTTCCGATAAGATTAGGCCAGGTCCGGCACAATCCCGTAGGACGCACCGCCTCATGGGCATTGACCATTATCTTATATTTGGCGGCCTGGGTGACGGCATACAGATAATGGTTTACCATCCACTGGCTGTAATGCTGTTCCCCGCGAGGAAGCATATTTCCGACATAACCGGATTTGACGGCATGGTAGCCGTTGTTTTTCATAAATGTATATGCTGTGTCGAGATGCCTTTCGTAGTTTCTTACGGAAGCGGAAGTCTCGTGATGCATGATCATTTCCACACCTTTGGACTTGGCATAGTCACGGATTTCCTCAAGATTGAAATCAGGATAAGGGGTCACGAAATCGAAGACATAGTCCTTAAGATGGCCGAACCAGTCTTCCCAGCCCACGTTCCAGCCTTCGACAAGCACAGCGTCGAAGCCGTTTTCAGAAGCGAAGTCAATGTATTTCTTCACGTTCTCAGTGGTGGCACCGTGATGACCGTGAGGCTTGACTTTCGTATAATCGGTCACGCCGAGCTGAACGGAAGGCAGATCCCAGGTATAGGACCATTGTGATTTTCCGGTAATCATCTCCCACCACACACCTACATATTTAATAGGTCTGATCCAGGAAGTGTCCTCGATCTTGCAAGGTTCATTGAGGTTCAACGTCATACGGGAAGCGAGAATATCGCGTGCGTCGTCACTGACAATGATTGTGCGCCAGGGAGTGTGCAGAGGGGCCTGAAGATAGCCCTTGGCACCAGTCGCATCAGGATTGAGGAATGATTCGAAAACGAAATTCTTGTCATCGAGATTCAGATGCATGCAGGCATAGTCCACAAGAGCAGCCTCGTGGATATTCACGTAGAGACCCTGGTCTGTCTTGAGCTGGAGCGATGTCTGAACGCCGGTCGGTGAGAACATGTTCTTGTTCATGCGCTTGCTGTTCACTTCCCTGATCTGGGAGAGGCGGCAGCACGTGTAGTCATATTCCTGAGTATAGTAGTCGCCCGGAATCCACCACGCGGTGATATCTCCCGGCATGGCGAACTGCGTACGCTCTTCCTTGAGCACAAAATAGACAAGTGACTGCTGCTGAGGGAATTCATAGCGAAATCCCACACCGTCGTCATATACCCTGAACCTGATATCCATCCTTCTTCCGGTCTGACGCTGCATCAAGTTGACTACAAATTCGTTATAATGATTTCTGATGGAAGTCTCCTCACCCCATACAGGGCTCCATGTCTCATCACAATCGTCACGAGATGTACCGGTGATTTCAAAGCCCCTATCCAGATGAGACTTCAGGTCATCGGACTTGCCCACCAGTTCGAACCCCATACCGCTTGTCAGCACGGCAGGCAATTCGCCGCAATCCACCGAATACTGGGGACGACCTTCTTCTGACAATGAGAAAGAAAGTTTCACTTTTCCATCGGGAGAATAAACAGTTTCCACATTTTCAGCAGAAAGGGTTGTGATGCCGAATGTTGCAATTGCAAAGAAGGCCAGTAGTCGTTTCATTAACATTAGTGTTATTATTTTACGAAAGATATGTAACTTGAAAATCAATAGCAATATGTAATAATGAAAATATAAACGAATTTAAAACCTTAATACTTGATTACCAACGATTTAATCTAAAATATACTACTAAAAAATATAAATGGAAAATAAAACTTTTTTGTGCCTAAATGGATGAAATTCCCTTAATTTGCTCCTCGAATGCCTGAGGGGAAAGAGCTTTCAGACGAGTCCTCGAACGGTACGCATATATGGTGGAACGGGAGTATCTCAGAAGTATGGAAATCCTGTCCGTGCTGTCGATTCCCAGACGGATCAGAGCATAAATCCTCAGTTCCGGGGTCAGCACATACGGGTCTTTGATAGAAATTCTGTACTCCGGCTGAAGGAAATTATTGAAATCCGCGATGAAAGTAGGGAACAATGACAAGAAAGTCTTGTCAAAAACACTGTAGAACGACGCCCATTCCTCCTCCACCACGGCATTCGACTTAAGGTCACGCTTAAGTGTCTGGATATCTCCTGCGATGGCTTTCTTGTTCAGATTCTTCCTGTACTTGTCCAGCCGCTCGATTCTGGAAATGCACTCAAGCATCAGCTGGGTGATATAGGTGTTCTTGATATTGCTGGACTCCTTTACTATCCTGTTCGCTTCTTCCTGAAGTGACTGGGACTCAGTGAGTTCGTCTTTCATCACCTCCAGTTTCCTGCGCTGACTCTTGTTCACGAACAGGAGCACGGTCATAAGCAATAGCAGGAAGCACAGCACACCGAAGCCAGCATACAATATCTTGAGATCCTTCTTCTTGGCCTCTATATAGGACTCATTGACAATGGAGATGAGAGGTGCCAATGCATCTACCTTCAGCCTTGCCTTGCAGAAGTTCGCGTCGTCCAGGGCCTTGTTCAGATAGGAGTAGGCCCTCTTGATGTCCCCGTCCTCGTAAAGCATCGTCGCAAGCATCCTGAGCGCCACATATTCCTTCTTTGCATTGACAATATCCGAATAGGCAGAAGCTATCATATAATCCTTTGCGGCATCATTCCATCCTATTGAAAGATAAATATCCGCAATGGCAATGGCTACAGGGCCGGTTTTCGGGCGACTCCGGAGAAAGCGAGCCGTACTTCCGCAGTAGAACGTCCAGGGCGCTCTTATAGTCCCCTTCAAGCAGAAAACGCTCACTTTTGCCCACAACATTGTCAGGAAACTGGCTGGCAATGGAATCTTTGTACACGGAGGCTTTGGAACTGTAATATTGTTTCAGGCTCAGGTCAATGCCAAGTCCCTCAAGCGACTCATATATGCTCATATAGAAGAGGTACAGCTCCTCCCTGCTTTTTTCAGACAAGGCGCTCCGGTCCACCCGGTTCAGAGTTGCCAGGGCATCATAACTCATTCCCGAGGTCATATACTGCTTGGCCAGAGCCAGAGATGATGCGCTTATATAATCCTGACGGCCGAGTTCTTTGGCCGCGTCAAGAGACTTGACCGCATAGAAAGTCGCGGAATCAGTTCTGTACCGGTCAAATGTCCGGCGCATTGTAAAATACAGCAAGTACTTCTGTTCCAATGTCTTACTATGCGTCAAAGCCGTCCTGCAAGAATCCAGGCGATCTTCCCTCACTTTGTCATATTCACTTGCGTGGCGGATAACATTGTCCAGATCAGACAATGTGATTTTGTCCTGAACATGCCGATCAGCACCCTGGCAGAGTGTCGAAAGCAATGAGAATATGACAAGTAGAGTTTTCAACATAACAGATGAAGGCTTCAAAATCAAATGGTAAATTTACTAAAAATATCTACCTTTACAATCGGAGCCGAATGGCAAAAAAATATGAAACAGAATGGAAATACATAATTCAACCCTGCCTCAGATCAAGCTCGGTATGCTTCAGGCATCGGACCACGCCATCGTATTCGACAAGATAGCCATAATAGATGACAATCTGGACCCTGAACAGAAGGACAAGCGGATCGGCGCGCCTGTCAACAAACCGCTTCCGACAAAGATATTGGTAGGCATCTGCCTGATGTGCATTGAAGGAAGCATTGACCTGAAACTGAATCAGACAGAGTACCATATGGAGAAGAATGACTGTCTTCTCGGAATGCCGGGCTTCATTGCGGAGCATATTTCAATGTCGGGAGAATGCAAAATGATCGTCATCGCAGCAGCACAGGATTTCCTGGGAAAGTCTCCGATGAAAGGGACAGAGACAGCCCGTAAATGGATGATACAGAAAGGGGAACCTTCCGTGATACATTTCCCTGATGAAATCTGCAGTTCATTCCTGTCAGGATACAAATGCTTCAGACAGACTTACGATTTGGCTCATCAGGATTACAGGAACGAGATACTTATCTGCTTCCTGCACACGGCATTGGCACTGTTCTCATCTTGGCTGAAACAGACGGGCGAAACAGAGCACGGACTCTCGATTCCGAGAAAGAAGGACCTCGTGATGAAGTTCCTCAATGACGTACACGAATTCTGCAACAAGGAAAGAAGCGTGAGTTTCTACGCCGAGCGATGCTGTCTGTCACCCAAGTACTTTGCCAAGATCATCACTGACGCGATGGGCAGGAAGCCGGGCGACATCATCAAGGACAATGTGATACTTGAGGCAAAGGTCCTGCTTATCGCCAAGTCATACTCCATCCAGCAGGTCAGCGACAAGCTTAACTTCCCTAACCCGTCCTTCTTCTGCAAGTATTTCAAGGCTGCAACAGGAACGACTCCGCGAAAGTATCAGCTTCGCGGAGATAAAGTTTCTGAGGATGCCAAGGATTCTACTTTGTAGGAATGCGGAAGGCGTCAGACGGAAGCGAGGTGTTCTTCTTCACCTCTTTCATCTCATAGGTATTGGTGATGCCCACGGTCTCTTCCATAATCATCTTCACCAACACGCAGTCGGATTTGCGGTAGGTCAGGACAATCTTGGAATAGCCTCTGTGTCCCGCAGCCGAAGCTGTGAGCGTAACCACGTAGCCCTCAGCCGTTTCAGAAGCGGCAAGTTTCGCATTGTTGGCCGCTGCCACAGTCTCGGGATCGCCTTTGATGCAGTTCACAAGTGTATTTGCAAGACTTCCCATCAGCGCGTTTTTGGAGGTGTCGAAGGTCATGGCCTTTCCGCCCTTGTTCATATGGAACTTGTTTCCGTTCACCACCAGCAGTTCGCCGGAAGGTTTGGAATAACGCATCGTAAGATGTCCGTCAGGAGTGAAGTACAATGTCCCCTCAGATGCGATCTTACGGCCTGACGCCTTGATGGTCTTTACCTGAGTGAATTTGCTCTCGATATTCTTTACAGAAGCATTGGCCTTCAATATCTTGGCTACCATAGGCGAAGACGCAGGAG